>Ga0187769_10000413_pt1 | contig 23531 bp, 29 predicted proteins | sample 0116_SJ02_MP02_1_FD_133140 | JGI IMG/M metagenome (GOLD analysis project Ga0187769, IMG submission 133140) | Tropical peat soil microbial communities from peatlands in Department of Meta, Colombia - 0116_SJ02_MP02_10_MG | ecosystem: Environmental > Terrestrial > Soil > Wetlands > Peat | place... | reverse complement strand
CTTTCCTAGCCACAGCTTCTATAGCTCTGTTTCTCACGCTCACTACGACCGGCAGTCGCTTCCGAAATCCCAACTATCTTGGCGAGATAGGGCGGAAGAACTACGAAATCACCCGAATACCGTTAATTTAACGCGTCAGGTACTTCCGGACGATAGGCGAGATCCGACGGATTGGCGGCCTGTAAGTTAATTAGCCCGCGGGTGATTGGCTAGCAAAATTCAAGGTTATGCCGCATGGTTAGGCGTTCGAAGGGTTACCGGTCAAGGACAAGGTCCCTTTTCCATAAACACCCCCGCGAGAGAGGAAAGATCGGACTGAGCAGGATATTGAGAGTATATGAGCCCGGCCAGAAAGTGACCGTCTTAATCGAGTCTTCCGTCCACAAAGGAATGCCGCATCGACGGTACCACGGGAGGGTTGGTGTAATTCACGAGAAACGCGGCAAATCATACGTTGTTCATGTCGAGATGGGAAATCAGACCAAGCAGATTATCGCCCGCCCAGAACATTTGACTCCCATACGCTGAGTGGACCCGTTTGCCAAGAAAGATTATGGATTCAAAACCTACGACTACCGCTGAAGCTAGGAAGACATTGGAAAGGGCGAAGGGAGACGAGCTAGGCGAGTTTCAAAGACGCACACTCGACTACGCAACGAAGTTTTCGAAGACTTCTCCTCCGAAGGCTGAGAAGTTGGTTCGGGAGCTCGGTGAGAAGTTTCAACTCGACCGGAAGGACGCCATCCAGATCGTTAACACAATGCCTCGGTACATAGAGGAACTTCGTACAATACTCACCGTCAAAGGCAGAATCATCAGTGCTACACAGCTAGAAGACATTCTCAAACTCGTAAATGGGTACAGGGAAGATTAGATTACCGATCCTATTAGCCCTCGAACAGGAAGCTTTTTTCCCCCCGACCCCACCTCATTAGGTGGATATGCTGAACCTTGCCCGACCTTGGCCACCCGTCCAAATTAGGCACGAGTGAGAAGGCGTACAGGCCAATCGTCTGCTGGCTCCTTTAACACGCGTAAAACCCCGCTATTTCTGGAGACACAAAAGTTGAGTGAGAGTACAAGAAGTTCAGAGCTCGAAGGAGGCGTGAGTTCAAGCGCCTCAAGGTTCAGATCATCAGCTAGCAGCGCACCTGAAGCTGGGCTTCCTCCTAGGCTCTACGAGGAGTACGCCTACGTGCTCGACTATTTGCAGTACGGCAGACCAGCTACAGACAAACCTAGACATCTAGCCCTACCGACAGTCCAGGTTGTGGGTGAGACTTACTTCACCTTGCTTGAAGCGGAAGTTCGGGCTGGAACACAAGCCAACCTTCACGAGCGCGTTTACATTGGGAAGGACCGTCGTGAGAAGATCAATCGAATCATCGGAAGAATTGGGTACAACGACCTCACAGCCAACGCCAAAGCCGAGGTGCTCTCGGTACTGGAAGAGTTGATTGCAAATCAAGAGCAACGGTTCGTGGCTTTCTTCAACAACTCCCAAGCGATCACACCGCGCATGCACGCCTTGGAGTTGCTGCCGGGGATCGGAAAGAAGTCCATGTGGCAAATAATTAACGCTCGAGAAAGAAAACCCTTCACCAGCTTCAAAGACCTCAAGGACCGCACAAGCGTAGGCGACCCGATCAAAGTCATAGCGAAGAGAATATTGGATGAGCTGGGCGGGGGAGAAAAGTACCGTATCTTTTCGAGAGCACTGTAGAGAGCCTCCCTATTGTTCCCTAGGGTAGTCATGCACGTCGACCTCGACTATTTCTACGCTCAATGCGAGGAGAACGCCAACCCTAGCATTCGTGGGAAACCCGTTGTCGTCTGCGTCTACTCCGGACGAACAGAGGAAAGCGGTGCAGTCAGCACTTGTAACTATCTAGCCAGAAAATACGGTGTGAAGGCAGGAATTCCTATCGTACGCGCACGAAAATTGTTAGAGTCAGTAGACGCAGCCTTTCTTCCAATGAACCGCCCGTACTATGAACAGGTCTCAGGAAGGGTTATGGAGATCCTCCGCGCCCACGGCGACGCTTACGAAAGGATGAGCATAGACGAAGCTTTTCTAGACATTTCGGAGAGGACGAAACTAAGTTATGACTCAGCTCACGACACAGCTCGCGAAATAAAGAATCAACTGTTTACGGAAGAGCATATCACCTGTTCGGTTGGAGTTGGACCGAATAAGGTTATAGCGAAAATAGCCTCTGATCAGACGAAACCAGACGGGCTCACCGTGGTGAAATCTGAGGAGGTTATGGGTTTTCTTTCTCCCTTGCCGGTAGGTAGGATTCCAGGCGTTGGAGTAAAAGCTGAAGGGAGACTAACTCAATTGAATGTATCCACCATAGCTGAACTCTCGGCACTAGACCCAACCGTTCTCGTTGAAATATTTGGAAAAAGTCTCGGAAGCTACCTCTATCAAGCTTCTAGAGGAGAAAATGACGAGCCGGTTACGGAGAGGGAGCAGCCAACTCAGTTCAGTCGCATCGCCACGCTGAAGCAGAACACGCGAAAACTGGAGGAGATTCTTCCCCTCCTAGACGAATTGGCGAAAAGCGTAGCAGAGAAGGCGAAAACAAACGGAATGACCTTCAAGTCCGTCGCAATCATAGCCATACTTACAGATCTGAGCATGCACAGCAAATCGAGGATGCTAGAATCCTCGACCTCTGACGGTTCAGTAATCGAATCCTCATCAAAGCAGTTGATTGAGGAGCTCCTTCAATCCATGCCTGACGCTGTACTCCGAAGGGTAGGCGTTAGAGTCTCGGATTTAATGAAGCCAACCGGTCAAACAGATATCTCAAAATTCCTAACCGCCTAATACTCAGACCGGAAGCAATTCCCTGCTAGTGAGAGGGTTCATTGTTGGCTTGGGTCCGACGCGAGCTCGATGAGATAGGAATACCTCCGCTGAAACGCTTTGGTCAGCACTTTCTCCTAGACCGACAAATTCGCGACAAACTGGTTGACCAGGCTGACTTATCGAACAGGGACACGGTTGTCGAAGTGGGCGCCGGTCTCGGCTTCTTAACGACAGTTCTGGCATCTAGGGCCGGTCATCTGGTCGCCATCGAGAAAGATCGGACTCTAGCTAAGTATCTCACCGATAAATTCACGAAAAATCAGAATGTGGAAGTGGTTCAGGGGGATGCGCTAGAGGTCCCAATCCCGGATGGTGCCAAAGTCGTCTCAAGCCCACCATACAATATCTCATCGAAGCTTACGTTGCACATCTTGAGTTGCGGCTTTGAATTAGCCTGCCTGCTTCTGCAGGAGGATTTTGTCAGGAGGTTGATCGCGCCGAGTGGCTCTCGGGACTATGGAAGACTCACGGTCATGCTACAGACTAAAGCACACGCCGAATACGTGACGAAAGTCCACGCCTCGTCTTTCTACCCGAAACCTCGAGTTGATTCTGCTTTGGTTACAATCAGGCCTGCCTCGCCTGCCGTACCCGTACTGGACCTGGAAATATTCGAAAACTTAGTCCGGGACCTGTTCACTCAGCGTCGTCGGAAACTACGGGGCGTCCTCTCCAGATACTTGACTGCCAAATACGACACGATTAAGGAGAGGGTTCTCTCTGAAATGGACTTGACCGAGAAACGGGTCTACGAACTCACCCCAACTGAATTCATTAGCCTATCTAACGTAATTTCAGACGCAGTCAAGTGATAACGCGGAGATCGCTGGGATGAGAGTAAGAGTTGTTTTGGTAGAGCCGGAGAAGCCTGGAAATATTGGTGCGGTAGCGCGCTCAATGAAGAATTTCAATCTCTCCGACTTGTGGATAGTGAACTCGAAGACACCGTTGACACTCGAAGCCAGAGCGTTTGCCACGCACGGTTATGACGTGCTCACTCGAGCGAAAAAAGTCAAGACCTTAAAACAGGGGTTGATAAACTTGGACCTCGTGGTCGGAACAAGCTCCATAGTCGCAACTAGCAAATCAAACCTTGCACGTGTACCCGTTACACCCTTCGAACTTGCGCGAAGGATTTCGACTTTCAAAGGTAATATGGGAATCCTCTTTGGCAGAGAAAGTTCTGGTCTGAGTAACGAAGAGGTTGAAGCTTGCGATTTCATTGTAACGATACCCGCCAGCGGCAAATACAATGTACTAAACATCGCGTCAGCAGCATCCATCGTATTCTACGAACTCTTCCGAGCTCGGACCGCTCGACGTGGGCCAATGTTGGCGTCAAAGGCTGTGAAAGTGAGATTGCTACTACAGTTTGGCCGGTTGGTGAATCTCACTGGCGTGCAGCGGCATAAGCGAAGGCTAGTACAGCGGTCTTTCCGTAACATTATCTCACGTTCTTTCATGACTCGACGCGAAGCGTCGCTTCTTCTCGGCGTGTTCAGAAGGGCATCAGCCAAGTTGACGTAACCTTAAGTAACAGTCAGTGCAATCTCGCTAAACTCTCTGGGAGGATTAAGGTCATGAGGGGTAGAAACTATAGGCAGCCAAAGGGCCAGCCGTACACGAGGTTAAAGTACATTCACGGAACTCCTCCCTCAAAGATCTCAAGGTTCATGAGTGGCGATCTCAAGGCTAAATTCGAATACAAATTCTCCCTTATCGCTCAAGGGCCGGTCCAGATAAGGCATAATGCGCTTGAGGCTGCACGTGTCTCCGCGAACAAGGTGCTTTTCGATGCCTTGGGAGAGACAGGTTACAAGATCCATCTGAAGGTCTATCCCCACGTCATCCTGCGCGAGAACCGTATGATTGCAACCGCAGGCGCCGATAGGCTTCAGGAGGGCATGCGCCGGTCGTTCGGAAAGCCAACCGGCCGAGCCGCCAGAATCACGACAGGCCAATCGATAATGGACATCTACGTAAACGGCAACGCCCTCGAAACCGCAAAACAGGCGCTCAGAGTCGGAACTACTAAACTCCCAGTCGCATGCGTGATCACACAAGAAACACTTGCAGTCCCAGTCCCGGCCGCGTAGAAGGCAGATACTCTGCGAGTTCCTTCCGTCGTAATAGATCGGTTGATTCTACTACGGATTCTTCTTCGTCTGCTTGCCGTTAGTCGCTATCGTCTCGTTTCTTACTTCTTTGATCTTCATGTTGATGCATTCCCTCGTTAATCCTGCTGACATAGCGCTTCTGAGTATTCCCTTTCTCAGCTCTTTGCAGGCATCTCTTAGTGTAAGATAGCGCAGAGAGTTTTCTCCGTTGCCATTCTTGATATCTTTGAACAGGTCGTCACACTCATTTTCCCGTTTAACCAAGTCGTGGATTCTGTTGTCGAATTCAACATCTGTCGTCATGAAAATCATAGTCACGTTGGGCTGCTTGTATAAATTACTTAGTCCAATTGTAATAGAATAAACAGGTGATTTTTCGTTTCAAGTTGCCGTAAAAGCTGCTAAGGTGTCATCGTATGGGAAGAGTGTCAGATTAGAATGATAAGATCACGCAAGGAAGTATAGGTGGGCGGGCGGCGTTTCTAGTCTGTGCGCCCTAGGTTGGGTGTTCTCTGGGGTTGTTCCAGAACCATTGCATCTTAGGCGGCTCGATGTTATCCTGCCATAGAAGGGCTATGAGTTCGCCCAAATGGTACAGCTGCTCCGTAAAGGATTGGAAGAGGCACTCTTCGACCGAGAGGTTAAAGGTCTTTCCTGAAGATAGAACGAAGTCAACTCGTCTATCGAATTCGTGTTGGTTAGCGACTTTCAGGAATGCGCGGGTCCTGCTCTCGACTTCAGCGAGATGCTGAAGGACTTGAGTCATGTCTGTGTATTCCTCTGATTTCTTGCGCACGTATTCTCGCGATTTGCCATGGATTACCCAATTGACGATCCAATCCTCGTTGTCGATCATGTGGACTAGAATGTTCTTCATGGTGTAGAAGCTGGCTTCTCTGTTCTTGACAACCACATCAACGGGCAGTTCAGCGAGCTTCTCGGCGAAGTTTCTCCTCACACGGGCGGAATATGAATACAATTCAGATGTGGTAAACAACCGAAATCCCACCAGACACGTACCAAGTCATTGTACTGCAGCTAGAAAAGGAGTGTTTTGATCGCAAGATTCGGAGTCAAACTACTTATTTCGTCAACGCCAATAACCGCCCATGTCGAATATCAACCCGAGCGAGGTCGAACCGCAACTGGTACCGGAGAGGCAAGAGAGTCTACACACCGACTCTCAGATGTGGGCTGCTGTCCTAGCGAGAGACAACCGTTGCGATGGCAGTTTCGTCTTTGCGGTGCAATCGACCGGGGTTTACTGCAAACCGTCTTGCCCAGCCAAACGTCCCAGTAGGGATAGGGTGGTTTTCTTCTCTGCGCCGGCCGAAGCGGAGGAATCCGGGTTCCGTCCCTGTCGCCGGTGCCACCCAAGAAGCAACGAATCGGACCACGGAATTGTAGCAGTTGATCGTGTGTGCAAGTACATTGAAGCCAACTTGGACCACAAACTTACGCTCTCAAAGCTCAGTGATCACGCTGGGATTAGCCCGTACCATCTACAACGAACGTTCAAGCAAGCCGTCGGTCTCTCCCCGCGGGAGTACCTCCAAACCCGGCGATTAGCGAAGATGAAGCGCCTCCTGAAGAGTGGACATACGGTAACGCAAGCACTTTACGGCGCCGGGTTCAGCTCGAGGAGCCGGTTCTACGGAAGTTCGAATCAATTTGGCATGTCTGCCGGTACGTTTCGCCGGGGAGGTGAGGGGGTGCGGATTAAATACTCAATCGTGAACTGTCCGTTGGGGCGTCTCTTGGTTGCGGAAACATCAAGGGGGGTTTGTGCTGTATTCATGGGAGACTCCGACGCTGTTGTCGAATCCGCATTAACCAGGGAGTACCCACAGGCAGACCTCTGCCGCACCAACTCGGATCTTGAGAGGTGGATCAGCGCAATCATGAAGTATTTTGGCGGGCAGGAAGTTAACCTCAATCTACCCCTCGACATCCAAGCGAGCACCTTCCAACGTAGAGTCTGGAAAGAGATTCAATCCATTCCTTACGGTAGCACTATCACATACAGCGAAATCGCTTCCGAGTTAGGCGAGCCTAACGCTGCTAGGGCGGTGGCGAGGGCCTGCGCGACGAACCCGGTCTCCATCATTATACCATGCCACAGGGTCGTTGGCAAGAACGGCGATTTGCGAGGTTACCGTTGGGGTGAACAGAGAAAGAAGGATCTACTAACCCTTGAAAGCATCCACCAATGTTAGTCTTCAGGACCGTTAGCTCAGAACTGATACGAATCCGTTCCATAGTGGGGACTCACAAGCACTAGCTCCCACTAGCTCCGAAGAAATTCATAGACGCATCAACGGTTCGCCGATTTACCCCGTGAGCGCCACGAATGCACGTCATGTAAGGAATGATAATTATACTTCACAGTTCTTGCTAACTGGGCGGGTTTGCGTATTGAATCTGGAAGACCGAATCTTGATTCTGGTACCTACACTGTTCTTTTTCATTACAGTCGCTTGGGGCTATCTGTTCCAGAAGGTGATCTACGACGAGATTCAAGAATCAGACCGCGCGCACTTTCAAAAATTGAAGAAACTTCTAAGACCTCATTTTCATCAAGTCACGTACTCCGACGCAATCTTCCTCTTCATGGTTAACGGCATAGTCTGGATACTCCAATTTTACCGGTTGGGACTCGGTGTCATAGTAATGGTAACAGGAGTTGTGGTGGCAGTAACTGGACTTTTGGTTAGTTTCATGTGGCGATATGAGCGCGGGAGGAGTCTGTCGAACTGGGTTATGCTGGCCACTATGATTGTGGCAACAGTCGAATTCATCATGTTCATCTTCATTCCCTGATCGTCAATCGATTGGGACGATGAAAACAGGAATTCTCCTAGTCATCGTGGAAACCTGCTAAGAAAATTGGAAAGTAAATCAGCTTAGTGGGAAAAGAAGCCTCTTTAGCGGCGCCAGTCGAGAACTGACGTATGACCAACGTGCAACGTTCACCCGTTTCGGACTTCGTTAGGCTGATGCATCTTCCGCTCCCACTCTGCGTCCTAGCATTTGCTACGATTGGATTTGAAAGAGTCTACTTAGATCAGTTGCTCTTAACTTACCTTGGAATCTTACTGGCTCTCTGCTTAGGGGCGTACAGCCTCGATGAACTCCGCGGGAGCCTTTACATATGCAATTCGTTGACGGCGACGCTTCTGGGCGTCAGCATTGTCCTTCTGACGCATAGGTTTCGACCGCAACGGCTGTCCAAAAAACTTGGCTCCGTCCCAAACTCGGATCTAATCGGGTTCTCACGTTATGCACGAAGGGCTGTATGGACAGTCGTGCAATTGGAGTGTTATGCGATGATTGCACTAGCGATTGGCTTAATCATTCCAAAACTAATCTAAGAGGCAAGTTACTTTCGTGCCCCAACTAACGCCACAATCCCCAAACTCATTTTCTCCACCAAAGTGTCCCGAAAGCCTGCTTCTTCGAGAAGCTTGCAGATCTCAGGCAGTCGAGTCGAGATCAGGATCGTGTTTGCTAGGTAGATCAGAGTTCGGTTCCAGTAGGTAGACACGATGCGGCCAAATGCTGGAAGGACGTGGAATATGTGAATTCGGTAAACCATCCACACGACGTTGTTGTCTGGGTGAATAAAATCAACCGAGAAGAACCATCCCGAACGCGTCAGAACCCGCAGGCTCTCTTTGAAAACAGCTAGCTTGTTTGCGAAGTTACGCAACGCTAAACCTACAGTAATGTAGTTGAAGAAACCTTCGCGGAACGGCAGAGATTCCCCAACTGCCCTAACGAACTCTATTGAACAGTTACTTTGAGTTGTTGTGTTCTTTCGTCTGGCGACGCTAAGCATTGCAGGGCTTAGATCTAGGCCCACAATCAGGCTTCCCGCTCTTGCACGACGTCCAAGTTCGAACGTTACCAGTCCAGTTCCACACGCGAGATCCAATACCATAGTTTCGTGTTGGAAATCGATCTGTGATAACATTCGGCTTCGCCACGCAGAGTCGAATGTCAAGGTCATCAAGTGAAGAAGGCTGTCATATTCAGTTTCGACGTCGGTGAATATTGCCTGAACGAACTTTGCCTTTTCGACGAACTTAGTTGGAATTTTCATTAGGGACAAGGCTGTGGCCCCACTCCAAGCGAGGGAACGGTTAAGTTGGGCAGTTAGTCAGCTAACATCCGTTTAACCATGTATCAGGTTGAAGAAACTAAGATCATCGAGGAGATAAGAAGGCGCGGCTCGAGACGCATCCTCCTCCAAATGCCCGAAGGCCTAAAACCGATTGGATTCAAACTCGCGAAGTTTCTCGAGGGGGAAATAGGTGTTGAGGTCTTCGTCTCGGGCGATCCATGCTATGGGGCTTGCGACCTAGCATTAGATCCGAAGGTGCACGTTAACGCGGACCTACTTGTGCACATCGGCCATGCGGAGATACCGGGGGAGTTTCCTGAAGAGAACGTTCTGTACGTCGAGGCGCGCGCCGACGTGCCTGTAGACGGACCGGTGAAACAGGCCGTAAACATGTTAGGGCAAGAACACAGGATCGGGCTTGCTTCGAACATTCAACACATTCACCAGCTCGGTAGGGCGAAAGAAATTCTGGAGAGTAATGGAAAGGAAGTGCTCGTAGGACGACCGTCAGGCTGGCTCCGATATCCCGGTCAGGTGCTTGGATGTGATTATGGTAGCGTGCGGGCGATCGCGGAGAAGGTAGATGCCATAGTCGTTTTGAGCGGAGGGGACTTTCACGCCCTTGGGATACCCCTGGCCACAGGTAAACGGACAATCGTGGTCGACCCGTTTCAGCAAACGGCCAAAGACATGACCGAAGTCTGCCGTAGACTGCTCAGGAAGAGGTGGATAAACATTGAGAGGTTCAAGGAGACAAAGAGAGTCGGCATCATTGTAGGCATGAAGAGTAGCCAGATGAACATCGCCCTAGCGCGTCGCCTGAAGGAACTGTTGGAGGCAAACGGACAATCGACGATCCTCATATGCGCTGCAGAGGTGATTCCTGAAACCCTCACGTCATTTACAGACCTGGAGGCCTATGTCGAGATCTCCTGTCCACGAATAAGCACCGATGACCAGGAACGGTATCGCAAACCTATGTTGAACCCTGAAGAAGTTATGATAGCGCTCGGTAAGAAGAGCTGGGAAGAGTATACCAAGGGTATGACGTTGGAAGAATGGCACTAAGGCAGCTTGCCTTGACAAGCCGACCCATTCAAATTCGCAAACGCGATTTAGCAATCGCAATACAGAAAGTGAATCCTCACCCGAAACCCTCCGTCGCCCTCGAACAATACACCATTCCAGCAGATCTAGCTGCTGAAATTCTCTTCACGGCTTGCTTTGCATATAATGACATCCAAGAGAAGTGCGTCCTCGACCTTGGAACCGGAACTGGTAGGCTGGCGTTAGGTGCCTCAATTCTCGGCGCAAAAACCGTTGTTGGTGTAGATATAGACGCTTTAAGCATTCGTGCCGCGGCACAAAGTGCGAAGGTTCTTCGTGAAGAAGTGAGCTGGGTTGTCGGAGATATTGGGATCATTCGAGGATCCTTTGACACGGTCGTCATGAACCCACCCTTCGGCACCAAGCAACCCCACACGGATATTGAATTCCTACAATGCGCCCAAAATCTAGCATCCGTCACCTACAGTATTCACAAATCTTCAACACGCAAGTTTCTTGGACACTGGTTGGAAAAACAGGCGCTTAAAGGGGAACGAATCATGAACACAAAGATGGCGATACCACATCAATTCTCCTTCCACAGAAAAGCGAAAAGATTCGTTGAGGTTGATGTGTTCCGAATCCTCCGAACTTAGCGGCAATTTGAACCCGTGCTTATATAGTAGGCTGCAGCTAACGCTCGCGAATCTGTGCGATCACCACCCCAACTCGGCCGACTTTCAGTCGACATGTGATCATTAGAGGAGTGATTGCGTGGTAAAGGTAATGAGGTTTGAGTAAGACACCCAGTGAAATGGTTCAACCCGTGCTGCCTGGCGATAAGATAGGCGTCATAGAACAGTTCTTGCCCGGCGCCGGGACGTATGAAACTGAAGGCACAATATACGCTAACTTCACGGGTAACGCACGAATCGACCTGAAGAACAAGAGAGTGACAGTTGTGCCTGCGACAAGGACCGTCCTACTTCCGAAAGAAGGAACGACAGTCATTGCCTCGGTGATTCATGCCCAAGAGAAAATGGCTACCGTAAGCATCTGGAAAATTGACGACAAGGCCATTCAGACTCCGTTCACGGCGATACTTCATATTTCATCATCCAGCCCACGTTATGAACGAAGCATGTCAGATGTTTGTAAGGCTGGGGACATCATTCGCGCTCGAGTAATCGATATGACGAACCGGATTCCACAACTAACAACCGCGGGTCGCGGGTTAGGAGTAATCAAGGCGTTCTGTTCAAGGTGTGGAAGTGTACTGGAGTTTTCGAACCGAAGATTACAGTGTCCCTCGTGCGGAAACATTGAAAGGAGAAGACTGGCGGAAGATTTGATGAAACCAGAGTAGAGGTGGGAGAAATGGAGGTTAAGGTTCTATCAAAGTCGAAAAATGAACTTAGGCTCGAAATAATCGGTGAGGATCACACATTCTGTAATCTACTACAGAACGTTCTGCTCGAAGACAAAAACGTTGAGCTGGCTGGCTACGATCAACCACACCCCCTCATTCGCTCTAGCATCATTTATGTCAGAACGAAACGCGAGGCCTCACCTGAGAAGACGTTGTTAAACGCACTCGAAAACGTACGTGAATTAAACAAGGAGTTCAATGAAAAGTTCGCTAAGGCCGTCGAGCCTACCTGATGAGTAACGTAGAACCGATTCAGCGGATCATGCGCGATCGACAGCTGGCGAGTCTGGGAGACGCATTCATTAACTTCGTATACTCTCTCGCGCTAACGCAGATTAACGGGTACCCCAAAGGGGTGAAAGTCAGCGACCGGGTCCTATCTGAAGCGTTCAAGCTGGCTGGCCTAAGGCAATACCTAGGGACGCGAGTCTCAAAGAAGGACCTTGCAAATGCCTCCGAATCGTTGTTAATGGAAGCTTACCGCAAGCAACTCCTGACAATCGAAGAGAGCGTTCGGTTATTAAGCCAGAACCCAGATGGCCCTCAAGCAGGATTATCCGATCTTCTGAAACTAGCGGCGGAACGTCTTCCGCGGGCGTAGCTGTTAGAGATTGATTAAGAGAGAAGTTAGAATACTGGGCCTAACCGCTGCCCGCAAAGGTCACACAATACTAGTGGTGGGCGTGGTTTTCAGAGGCTCCCTATGGCTGGACGGAGTAATCAGTTGCACCTTAGAAGTGAACGGAACAAACCACAATTCCGCGCTATCCATAGCCATCAAGGGATCCAAGCAGTATTCACAGCTTCATGCAATAATCTTGAAAGAACCATTCGTTCCCGGCTGGAAAGTCAACCTAGCCGATTTGGCTTGCAGAGTGAAACTCCCAGTAATCGCGACCACTAACCGGCGCGTCTCGAGCGCACCGGAAAAGAGTAAGAGCGCGCGGGGTATCAAACGGTATGAGATTATCATCAATAGACGCCGTCTTTCAGTTTTAGCGGTTGGAATGGGCAGAGCGGATGCAGAACAAGTGTTTACCGTAGGTTGTACTTCCAGTAGCGTGATACCGGAGGCAGTTAGGGTTGCAAATTTACTCGTAAAACAAGCTTCAAGGCGTAGGTTTTTCATCCCAACCGCGAAAGGTTAAGATTAATGAAAACCTACTGCCGCTCAAGACTCATAAGTTCGCAGGGATGAAGGATATCTACGGAGCTCTTTGAGAGTTTTGTCTACACTGATATCTCCTGAAGAGGTTTTTCAGCTACACCCAAAGATCAGGTGGGCGTCATTCTCAACCGAGTCCGGTAGAATCGCATTCTCTCAGATGCGGCCGGGCCTGACAAGCTATACCCCCGAACGGGAGGATAGAGCGTTCATGGAGTTCGGGCCTCAGTTGATGACCGGCATCGCTGAACGACTCTCTCCAACCGGCGGCGCTGGGAAGGTGGAAAGCCTCATCGTAAACCTCGAGAAAGACTCCGTATTGCTAACACCGCTCAGAGGCGGGTATCTAGCCGTCTCAGCTGACAGAGCCGACTCGGCTGGGGTTTTCAAAGAGGTCGAACCTATGATTCGACGGCTTGAGTAACACCCTAGAGGGCGACGACGCGATAGGCTCGTCAGGTGATGCGAAACACCTTCGGCTCAATACGAGCCGAATCCAAGCAACGCTTAAATGGAACTCGTATTGATTGGGCTGGCTGGTCGTTATCAAAGGTGCAGTTTTGCCCAAAGTGTGGCCTCGCGCTTCTGCCCACCAAGAAGCAGAAGACGGTTGTACTTAGCTGTCCAAAATGCGGCTACGAAACCAAGCGCTCAGACCGCAATGTGCAGATACTTGAGCAACAGAAAGAAAACGTAGTCGTGATCGGCAAGGAGGAGCAGAAGATTCGAACCTTACCTAAGACGAAGGTTGATTGTCCGAAATGCGGGCATAAGGAAGCATTTTACTGGTTGGTGCAAACTCGTGGGGCCGATGAGTCGTCAACACAGTTTTTCCGGTGCACAAGCTGTGGAACAACATGGCGAGAAAATTCCTAGAACCCAGGCTTCAGCTGGCACCGCTCAATTAAAATGCGTAAGCTTAGCTCACTAGGACACCGTCGAATACTCGGTGGTTAATGATTGTTCAAGGCAACGATTAGTGATGCTAGGCTTTGGAGGAACATGCTTGCCGCCATATCAACGCTGATTGAAGAGGCGGACGTTAATGCTTCGCCGGAGGGAATCAAACTCCGATCCATGGACCCATCCCATGTCGCCATGGTTGACTTTGAATGGAACAAATCCGCGTTCGAAGAGTACACGTGTCTTCAGCCGACAAAAATACGGCTTAACGTAACCGACATTGTCAAGAAACTTAGGGGCGCAGGACAGGAACCACTCGAAATGTCCTACGACGAAACAACCCGCAAACTGAGTATGGTCATCAAGGGTAAATGGAAGACCACATTCACTCTCCCCACCCTCGACCCAGGCGATGAGGAAGTCCCAACACCCAAGATTGCCTTCAACACGAAGATCAAGATGATTAGCTCAAGCTTCAAAGACATAATCGACCAAATTCAGACCGTCAGCGACAACGTTAGGTTTGAAACAACCTCCGACAAATTTGTCGCCGAGGCAGTTACGGAATTGAGTGGTGCGAAGATCGAATTGGAGAAGGGTAGCGATGTTTTGTTGGAACTTGAGGCTAAGGAACCTTGCAAGGCAACTTACAACCTCAACTACCTCGCGGAGATATCGAAAGCCGGATCATCAGCCGCGGAACTAGTGACACTTGAGTTCTCAACGAATATGCCAGTGAAATTGGAGTATGAAATGCCGCAACAGGGCAAGCTGCTCTACTTCTTGGCACCAAGAATCGAAGCGGAGTAGACGCCTTAACGCCAAGATGTAAGAACCCTTTCAACTGTCTTTCATTGCATAGAGGCGGTTAGCACGCAGTCGCTTCTGACGAAGCTTGACCTTGCAAAGTTCCCATTCACGTCAGAGGCGTCGAGCTACATAAGGTCCCGAAACATCGACCCCGTAGAGTTGACTCGACCGGAAATGGTCCCTATCCTTGAGCGCGCGATGGAACGAATTAGGCAGGGAGTGTTCAGCGTGAAAATAGTGGCTGACCTGACGCAGGAGGATGTCGACATCCTCGCATACCCGACCGCTCTAATGTTGATCAGTTCGGTGGGGGACGATAGGACGCGACGGCGGTATGCGCTTGCTGAAGCTAAGCGGGCATACGAGTTACTCCGGTATGAAACCCCCGAAAAACTGCTTCAGATCGCTACTGGTTCGTTTAGTTGGGATGCGAAACTAGTTGAAAGGGATGTGGGAGGAACACATTTCGAGTTCGCGCTGCACTTTAGGTTTTATGTGCAGAATTCTGCTAGAATTCATGATTTGAGGTGGAAACTAGTCAACAGGGTTCTGACGGGAGGGTACGTTCTTCTTCCCCGGGAGGACTTCGCTAGACTTCTCGAGGAGGAAGTTCAGGGACGGATTCTGGAGAAAACAGCCGACAAAACTGTGGCTCTCCCTGACGAGCTTGCGAGGCGAGTCGAACCGCTCCGTTCCATGCTCGTGGCTAGGTCTCAGCACTTGGCGTCGGATGAAATGCCTCACGCGGTTATGGCTTCAGCGATGCCGCCTTGCATGAAGAACCTGCTAAGCCTTCTTCAGACTAGCAAACACATATCGCACATGGGACGTTTCGCCATGGCCGCATTCTTACTCAACATTGGAACCAATGAGGACGATCTCCTCAAAATGTTCAAAGCGTTCAGCGATTTTGATGAGCGCATCGCGCGCTATCAGGTGGAACACATAGCTGGTAAACGTGGTTCCAGGAGAAAGTACACGGCCCCTAACTGCGCCACGATGCGGACCCACGGCATTTGCGTGAACCCAGACGAACTGTGCGCCAGCATAACCCATCCACTATCCTACTACCGAAGAAAAGCAAGGTTCATCATGCGTCGTGACCGAACCAAAGCCGCCCGCGAACAACCTCGAAGAAACAGGGATTAGTCAGTGAAAAAGACAGGCACCGTACTTGTATCATTGATCTTGCTGATCATTCTCGGGGCGATGGTTCCTCTAACTCCCTCGCACCAAGCCCCAGTAATGATCCGTGGCTCAATCCCCGTTGCTGGACATTTTTCTGTTCTGGTAGAGAGTCAAGACGACCTCACTCCAACCGATATCCAGCTTCTTGAAAGTTACGGCACGGTTACTACCGTAGCCGGGCCAGTGGCCGTTGTCCAAATCAGCTCAGCGGTGTTAGCTGAGATGGCCCGGCTTCCATTCGTCATCAGTATCGAGAAATCGTACCCTCTCAGTGTTGAACTCGACAAGAGCGTACCCGACGTTGGAGCTCCTCTGGTCTGGAACGAAGTCAAAGATCCTTCGGGAAGGAATGTAACTGGGGCGGGTGTGATTGTTGGGTTCGTCGACACGGGAATCGACACTACGCACCCCGATTTCACTTTTCCCAACGGCACAACTAAGATTCTCTACGTTTGGGACCAGACCACGTCGGGCCGCCCACCGTCAGGGTTCAGTTACGGCTACGAGTGCACGTCAGCGGACATACAAGCCAGAACGTGCCCCGAGAAAGACACGTTTGGGCATGGGACGCATGTGGCTGGAATCGCAGCGAGTTCTGGTATGGCGACTGGTAACTATACCGGCGTCGCGCCCGGTGCGAGCATAATTTTCGTGAAGAGCGGTTATCAGGTGTGTAATGGTGATAGCTGGACCTTTGACACGGGCCAGATTTTAGACGGAATAAACTACATGGTCAGGAAAGCCGCCTCGCTTCGGATGCGTTTAGTTGTCAGCCTGAGCCTAGGCGGTAACATTGGTGCCCACGACGGCTCCGACCCATTCGAACGTGCCCTCGACGCTTTCGTTAAAGCCGGCACACCCATCGTTGTCGCCGCGGGGAACGCAGCGCAGGATCAAGACCACATCGACGGACAAATATCCCAAGGCCAAAACACCACTTTCCAACTTGAGTTTAAACCAACAACTGTCGATGTAGCCGTAGACGTCTGGTATTCCCCGGAGGACCAAATTTCCGCGACGTTACATACTTCCGACGGCTCATCGTATCCTGTGCTAAGCGTACCTGGAGGAACAGTTACGAGCTTCGGATGGCTCAACACAACCGCTGCTTCATTCACTAATGGCAACGAACTCTACATGGAGGTTAACTCGACGAATTCCCTTCCACTAGATGGTTGGAGTGTGAGTTTAGTCGCGAACCAAGTCCATTCTCAGGGATTCTGGAACGCTTGGACCGATTCCTCTACGTGCACTTTTCCGGGTTCAGTCTTCCTGCCTGGGGCTGGCTACATGATTGATTCCCATGATACGATCGGCATACCCGGCACCGCGAGTGACGTCGTAACCGTTGGTTCGTACGTAACAAAGACGTCGTGGGTGGGAATGGACGGAAACACCTACGGAAGTACAGATATTTCCCCAGGCGGGATCTCGTCTTTCAGCTCTCTCGGTCCAACTCGGGACGGTCGCGTCAAACCTGACATCGTTGCTCCCGGCGAAGTCATCGTCTCGGCAAGGTCAAGCGCCGTACCCCAAACTCCGAGTGATCCCGACCGGTACCACAGAGTTCTAGCGGGCACTAGCATGGCGACCCCACACGTGGCCGGCACCATCGCTCTCATGCTTCAATACGCACCCAACCTTCAAGCGATTGAGATTCTAGGAATACTCCGGCAAACAGCACGGCTTGATTCGAACACTGGCCTAGTAACAGACGGGTCTGCGACGTGGGGCTTCGGAAAACTTGACGCAAGGACTGCGACAGGTTTCTTCCGTCAGACCATAGTCATCAACGGAATCCCTTCCACGCTCACGGTTTCCGTCCGCGTGAACGGCAGTGAAATCATGCAAGTTCAAGGAGGGTCATGGGCTGACATTTACTACCTGAAAGGGTCCAGCCTAAATGTCTCGTTCGGCCACGAAATCCAAGCCGCAGTTGACACTCGCTATGAATTTCACAACGCAAATTCTACTGGCCCACCGAATCCTTTGATCATAGTCAACTACACTCCACAATATCTACTGACAGCCAACTCCCCCTTTGGTCCGACCAGTGGCGGGGGATGGTACGACGCAAACAGCAACGCGACTGTGGCTGCACCCGAAATTGTGCTCGCCCCCGGCCTATTGGGTTATTTTGGTGTCCAGTACGTTCTGACTTACTGGGCTACCCTTGGTGGGGGTACCAGTTCAAACTTGATTTTGATGGATGGCCCCAAATCCGTAACCGCAGTCTATACTCCAACCATTTCCGGCCAGATATTTCTTGAGATAATTGCCTGTGCAACGCTTGTTGTGCTTTCGGCGATGGTGTTTGCGAGAAGAAAGCTTAGCTGAGGGCTCAGCTACGTCTTCTTGAGTAGTACGTCGGTGCCTTGGATTCTTACAGTGAAGGAGACTTCGTCCTTCATAGGTGGCGGGTTAACCACTTTTCCAGTGGTCACATCAAATTTGCCACCGTGCCAAGGGCAAATTATAGTATTGCCCTCCAGTTCTCCCTCGCTGAGTGGCCCTCCCCTATGAGTGCACTTCTCTGTAATTGCATACAGCTTACCTCCAACGCTGGCGACAACCGCTTCATCCAAACCCACCGTCACCTTCTTGAGGGATCCAGCAGGGAAATCGGCGACTTGGCCCACCTTAACGTAGCCTTCACTCATCTCAATCAACCTACAAATTAGTCTGGGCCCCCGCTTATGAACTGAGCGCATGCTAAAGCTATATTCTCGACGCTCCCACACGATATTCAAAGATCTGAGCACTTTGAATCGATGGTGAGAATTTGCAGGCTAAGACACAAACACAACGCTTCGAATTCCTTAAACTCAAATTCCAAGAATACTATGAGGGAAGTGCTGCCTGGCTTCGACCTCCGCCGTCAATGGTAGAACGCGAATTCGGCTTCCTGCTCTTCCGCGAACGCGTAATGGTGAGGCATAAGGCGTTCCATGATTTCAGCTTGTTCACTGACTCGCTGTTGTCCCTAACGCCCTCCGACGTTTACTATTCCACAGCGTATTATCAGCACCCTGAGCTTGAGATGGAAAGAAAAGGGTGGCTAGGCTCGGATGTGGTTTTCGATGTCGATGCAGACCACATCGACACACCGTGTAAGGAGAAGCATGACATGTGGGTCTGCACGAGTTGCAAGGAAACGCGGAGGGGAAAGAAACCTTTGAAATGCCCTAAGTGTGGAAACGAGAAACTCGAAGAAAAAGCATGGCTTTGCGACCGGTGCCTCATCGCGGCTAAGGAGGAGGTGCTAAAACTCCTGGAATTTCTCGCGGAAGACTTCGGAATCAAATCAAATGAAATGCACCTTTTCTTTTCAGGCCACAGGGGATATCACCTGCACATAGTCTCGGATAGTTTGAAGACCTTAGACGACGTCCAGAGGAGAGAGATAGTGGATTACGTTATGGCGCTGGGCCTGGACCCGGCCGAACAAGGTTTGTATCAAGACCTATTCGACAGCAAACACCCAATCATAGTTGGCCCAGACCTAACTGATCTAGGTTGGCGGGGCAGGCTAGCTCGTGGGGTATACCAGATTCTCACTGAGTGGGATCAAAACTCACTGGTTGAGCTTGGCTTCACGCGTGGCGCAGCTGCCCAAATCCTGAACGACCGTCAACGAATTAGGACTGAATGGTCGAGAAAGATGTTGTGGAGCTCATTTCAGGATAAGTGGAGGATTAACGAAAAAATCTGGAGAAACATCGTTGAAAAAGCGATGAGTCTAGTCGCATTACCCGCGAAGATCGACACAGTCGTCACAACTGACGTTCACAGATTGATCCGAATGCCGGGCACGCTAAACGGAAAGACAGGCCTGAAAGCTACATTAGTCAAACTAGACCGCCTAGAGGAATTTGACCCATTCGATGAACCCGTTGTTTTTGAAGGCACTCAGAAAGTTGAGATTACAGAGGCGCCTGCACTTCGGCTGCGGGATCAAACCTTCGGCCCATACACCGATCAGAAAGTTGAATTGCCACTTGCGGCCGCCGTACTCCTCGTGGCAAAAGGTGTTGCATCTCCGGTGAACTAGGCTTGTATAACGAGCTGTACAAGGCTTGGAAGTCTGAGAAGAGCTCTGAGAAGACTCAACCTCTCTCAAGCGACTTCTATCAAAGGGTGCAAACATACCTAAACGGTTTGGAGCAAGATTCCGTCAATTTGGAGGCACATACACTGCAGGGCCGTCTCACCCTGAAGGAAAAGGAAGTCGTATCCAGGCTTCTACTGGAATTGAAGGAGACAAGGCTTCAAAAACTCGTCAATATCACAAAACACCACGGCAACATGGACGCCACAGGTCTAACGGATGAAGAAAGGAACCTGGTCAAAGGTATCGAGGACTCCTTGCAAGCCTTCGAACACGGAAGATACGAGGCCGATGGCACCAGTAACCCTACACCTGAAGAACCTATTGAATTGTCAGTCGTAAGATTTCTGCAAGACATACCCGAGATAGTTGGGACTGACTTAAAGATTTACGGACCCTACAAAAAAGAAGACGTAGGTTCGCTCCCTAACCAAAATGCACAGGCGTTAGTTAAGCAAGGTGCCGCGAAAGAAGTTGAGGTGAAAAACTTTCACAAAACCGCGAAAAAAGATCACGCGAACCGCCATCAACAATAAATAGAACGCGCAGGGCTAGTAGCAAACTCGAGTTGATCAGTATGAAGGCACCTAAAGAAATGAGGACCTATTGTCAAAAATGCAAGACTCATACTGATCACCAAGTGTCAATTTACAAGAAAGGCAAGGACAGGGCAATGGCTGTCGGCAACAGGCGTCACGAACGTGACGAGCATGGATATGGTGGCCAGAAGTTTCCGAAACTCAAGAGAACAGCTAAGACCACGAAGAAGCAGTTGCTCAAACTTACCTGCCGAACCTGCGACTCTGCAACCTTCAGATTTGGAATTAGGCTTCGCAAACTAGAGATCACTTAACCACGATCCTCCTTCCGTCAGGCGATTCTGCTAGGGTATCGGCTGCTTGAGGCATAACACTTATGTTGCATGGTTCCTGTCTGACAATTTCTTCACTAGGCTGGGAATGAGAAGTGGTCAAAGGAGAATTAATCCCGAAACCTCAAAGTAACTTCATCAGAGTCAAGTGTTCGAAGTGTGGGAATGAACAAGTAATATTTGATAGGCCATCCCTTGCCCCGCACTGCTCGGTTTGCAACGAGATACTAGCCGACCCTACTGGTGGAAAAGCGACGCTCAAGTCGGAAGTAGTCCAGGTACTCGGATAAATCGGCGAAACTCATGTCCAGCCCCGTTGAATACCCTGAAGTCGGCGACCTAGTCGTAGCCAGCGTCACACGTGTCGTGGATTACGGGGCATACGTCAAACTCGACGAGTACGACGGTGTCGAGGGATTAATTCACATTTCAGAAATCGCAAGCACATACGTAAAGAACATTAGAGTCCACGTGAGGGAAGGCCAAAAACTCGTCCTGAAAGTCTTACGGGTAAATCCTCAACGCTTCCAAGTTGACCTTTCACTCCGGAGAGTTACCGGCCGTGAAAAATCTGAGAAGATGCTTGAATGGAAGAAGGTGAAGAAGGCAGACTCTATAATCAAAGGTGCGGTTGAACGACTGAAAGTTGGCGACGAAGATATAGCGAAGATTAGAGACGTGATCTACGAGAAATTCGATAACCCGTTCGACGCGTTTGAAGAAGCAACGGATGAAGGAGAAGAAACGTTCACCAAGCTCGGAATAGGTGAGGATTGGGCCAAGGCACTAACTGAGGTTGCTAGAAGCAAGATCAGACTGGAGAAGGCTAAGGTTACAGGCACCGTAGAACTGACATGCGTAAAGACTGAAGGCGTTGAAGCGATTCGACAAGCCTTGCGTGGAGCGAAAAAGGTCAAGAAATCGCGTGGTACCACGATTAAAGTGTACACGCTTGGATCCCCGAAATACCGATTTGAGGTTAGAAGCAAGGAAATAACGGACGCTCAGGCGACTCTAAACCTTGCCATGGAGGAAGCATTAAGCGCGATTAAGGGCCTCGGCGGCGAAGGACGCAAAGTAGGTTGAAGTGGCTCATTAGAAAATGCCCTAGTTGCAAAACCTATACAATGAGACTAAATTGCCCTAAATGTGGAGCACAAACGGTGAGCCCACAGCCGTCGAGGTTCTCGCCTCACGACAAGTATGCTAAGCTACGCCAACCAGGGAAACCGTAAGAACACGAGTATTTCGTGCGAGAATTTTTCTTGCTCCTTACTTACGACCTGCGTATTGTGAAGTATGCGGTGGCCGGGTTGTAATCCACACCGGGCTGCAGAGTAGCAACTAGCGTGAAGGTGCCTGGGACATCTGCTTTCCAAGTGAAACTCATTGTCTTTGAGGTCATGAGTAGTGTTTGGATCGGGGTGAATGTCTTGTTGTCGAAAGTGTATGCGATTGTTACGTTTGTGCCTGTGACGAGGGGTGAAAGGGATACAGTAACTGTGATGTTTTGGCCTACGTTGAATGTTGAGGGTGAAGTCGAAAGGGTTAGGGTTGCGTTCGATTTTGTGACGACTAGCGGCTCGGGGGTTGAAGTGACCTCACTGTATGTTGCGGTGCCAAGGTAATGGGCACGGATTAGGTAAGTGCCCGCGTCCGGGACCGCCGTGTAGTTATACGCGCCGTTTGGTGTAGCATAAGTAGTCCCAATTTGTTGCCAGGATTGGCCGCTATCTACAGACGATTCCAAGACGACTTGAACAGGTTGCGAAGAGAGTGGGTTTCCACTAGTATCAGTTATGTTTCCTGACATGACTACTGGCGTGCCGTATGCAATCGGTGTTCTGACTGGCCGCATCGTGATGAAGCTTGATTTGATGAAGTTTACTTTGAATAGGAATACGAATTTGTTTGTTGACTGGAATACTTGCGTGAGGTAGGGTGACGGGGTCGTCTGAGTGTTTGACGTCGTTATGGTCATCATGTAGCCCAACATCGAGTCGGCGTTGAGTTGCGCGCTGGTTGTGATTGAGTCGTTGCCTAGGACCTTGTTCGTTACCGGGTCCTTGATTATTCGTGCGTAATCGCTTGCCCCCGTCTGAGGGTTTGTGCTTGTCTCAAGGAACGTGATTTTGTATTTGTTGTTCCACATGGTGTTGTTGCCGATTCGTGCCATCCAATACCATTTACCGTCTTCACCGAATCCCTGCCAGCCTCCTGAGCTTCCACCCGAGGGAGTGATGAATATTGCCACATACGAGACATTGTAACGTTGAAGGTTGGGTATTGCCATCGAGATGTTATCGAGGAACGTTTGGGCGATCATTCCAATCTGCGTCGAGTTTTGAGTTCCGTTGTCCGCAATGGTACTACGATCACCAAGTGCTGTTATCCAGTAGCCGTAATCCCACCACGCGAAAACAATGGAATCTGGGGGCGTGTTCAGACGCATCCACGATAATGCTTCAAGCCAATCTTGGTATTGCAGTTCATTACCTGCAGCTGGCGCGGTTGGGATGCTCGAGGTAACAATCGTAGCGGGTTGGTATGATCCACGTACAGCAGTCCAGAAAGTTGGAATAATGGCTATTAGGAGAATCAGGAAGATCGCTACCCCAAACTCTCTGCCGATTCTCGATATCACCCGAGTTTTGCGTTTTGGATAAATCACGGCTTCTCGCACGATGTCAACGGCCGGCTTCCCTAACTCAATCGTACCAATTGCGCCCAGCAGACAGAAGGCGGGGGCAAGTAACAACGTCAGACGTACGAAAGAAGCGGCGAAGTACACCGCAGTCACGGCCCATATGATGAGGAATATGTCTTCGTTTCTACCCCTCTGGATTACAAACACTATTCCGAATAGGATTAGGAAAGTTATGGCTCCGAATT
>Ga0187769_10000412_pt1 | contig 23574 bp, 30 predicted proteins | sample 0116_SJ02_MP02_1_FD_133140 | JGI IMG/M metagenome (GOLD analysis project Ga0187769, IMG submission 133140) | Tropical peat soil microbial communities from peatlands in Department of Meta, Colombia - 0116_SJ02_MP02_10_MG | ecosystem: Environmental > Terrestrial > Soil > Wetlands > Peat | place... | reverse complement strand
TAGTAGCCCACCGCTCCGACCGCCCCCGGAACCTCGCGGCGTTCGACGACGAAACGGGGAGCCAGCGAGGCCGGGTCCGTGTTCGCCGTCTCGACCGACCGGACGAACGCATCGAACTCCTCCATCTGGAACCGGTCGAACGGCGCGACCCGTTCCGGATCGGTGTACCACGCATGGACCGTGCGGTAGTCGGCCGGGACGAGCGGGCGCAGGCGGACCGACCGCCCCTCGAGAACGGTCATCAGGCCGTCAGTCACCGTTCGGATGGATGTGCCGTCGAGTGGGAGACTCGGTGCCCGTCGGGTCGGTCGTGGGAGGGATGGTCGCCGAGGGCGACTCGGCCGCGAGAATGAGCCCTTCGGTGGGCTCCATCGGCCCCGTGTCGTGCGCATACTCGAGCGCCTTTCGGTGGCCCGAAGGGGTGAGGGAAAAGACGTGCTTGGGCTCGGAGTAGCCGACCACGTACTGCGTCCGTCGGTAGATCAGACGACCGATCTCGAGGACGCGGAGCGCCTGCTTGAGCGCGGTCGTATCCTCCCCCGAGAACTTCCGGACGATGCCGAACTCGGTGGTCCACTGGGAAGCCTCGAACCGGACCTGCTGCCCGCGATGCTCGAGCAGGTGCAGGAGCAGCATCCGCTCGAGACGGTCCAGTTCCTCCCCCATGCTCTGATCCGCGCTTGCTCGAACTACGAGATGGTGGTGATTTCGTAATTCACGTCAAGCCCCTTGAGGCGTTCGTGCATCTCCGTCATCAACCGAATCACGTCGTCGATGGTCGCCTTGTCCTTCCACTTGTAAACGAAATCGTGCATGCCCATCGACTCCTCAAAACCCATCTGGCGCATCGTGTCGAGGACGCGCAGGGGGTTCGCCCCCTCCGAATGGAACGTCATCCGAACGTAGGTTCTCATCCGACCACACACCGAGGACGACGAGCAACGAGTTTAGGCGGGCCTTCGCTTATATATGCTTCCCCGACGCTGGGCGGCCGCCATGACGGTAGCCCCTCGAGATGGACCCACGGTCGTCACCGGTGGGGCGGGGGCGATCGGCTCGTCCCTCGTCCGCGCACTGCTGGACCGCGGCGAGACGGTCCGTGTGGTCGACAACCTCTCGGCCGGCCGGAAGGAACACCTTCCCGCGAGCGGCGGCCCCGAGCGGATGGAGCTATTGGTGGCGGACCTCCGCGAGCCGAAGGCATTCGAGCCCGCGTTCACGGGAGCGGCGGCCGTCTGGCACTTGGCCGCCAACACCGACATCCGCCGCGGCTCCGCGGACCCCAAGCTCGACTTCGAGCACGGGACCCTGGCGACCTACCATGTGCTCGAAGCGGCCCGACGGCACGACGTGCCGCGGCTCCTCTTCGCTTCGTCCAGTGTGGTCTACGGCTTTGCGAAGGTCCTTCCGACCCCCGAGGAGTATGGTCCGATGGTGCCCGAGTCCCTCTACGGGGCGGCGAAGCTCGCGGGCGAGGCGATGTGCACCGCGTACGCCCACAGCTACGGCCTACGCGTTCACCTGTTCCGCTTCGCCAACGTCATCGGTCCCGGGATGACCCACGGGATCCTGATCGACTTCTTCGAGAAACTCCGCCGTGACCCGACGAGGCTCGAGATCCTCGGCGATGGCCGCCAGTCGAAGAGCTACCTCCGGACCGAGGACTGCGTCGCGGCGATGCTGGTCGCCGCCGAGCGGGCGACCGACCGGGTGAACCTCTTCAATCTCGGGACCTCCGACCGCATCACGGCCCGGGAGATCGGCGAGAAGGTGGTCGCGGCGCACGGAGGTCGCGCACGGATGGAGTACACCGGGGGAGACCGAGGATGGGTCGGGGACGTCCCCCAAACGTTCCTTTCCATCGACCGGATTCTCGCCCTCGGATGGAGACCTCGGTACACGAGCGCCCAAGCCATCGACCGGACCATCGAGGAGATGGTCGAGGCCCGACGCTGTCCTCCCTAGCCGTCGTGGGAGGGCGAGGAGCGCCCAACGACGCTCCGGTAGACCTCGAGATGGGCTTCCACGACCTTCCGCCAGGAGAAGCGGTCCTGGGCGACGGCCCGGGCCGCGTCGCCCATCCGTCGACGCATCGCCGGGTCGGAGGAGAGCCGACGAGCCTTCTCGGCCGCCGACCGAACGAACTCCTCTCGCGAACGGTCCGGTAGGACCCAACCGGTCACGTCAGGGTCGACCACTCCGTCCACCGCCGGACCGCCGATGGCCGGGAGACCGGCCGCCAGCCCCTGGAGCACGGTGGCCGAGAGTATCTCCACCGCACTCGGATGGACCAAGAGGTCGCTCTCGGCGTAGAGCCGTTCCAAGGTCGGGGGGTCCACCTCGCCCAGGAGCTCGACCCGGTCCCCTGCCCGACGGACCTCTTCGGCATACTCCCGCGATGGCATCGGCCCGGCGATGGAGAGCGTGAGGCCAGACCCTTTCAGCGCTTCCGCGGCCCACTCCCACCGCTTGAACGGCAGAACCACGCCCACCCCGAGTGCACGACCTCCGGTCCGCCGGTCCCACGCTGGGCGGAAGCGATCCGCGTCGACCCCGAACGGTACGACGGTAAGCGGCGCGTGAGGAGGACGCACGACCGCTTCCATGGTGCGGCGTAGCGGCTCGGTGAGCGCAATCACGGCGGTGGCCCGACGCACCGCCCGACGTTCGAGGAAGTAACCCCACTGGTGGGTCCATCGGTCCCGGTAGTACCAGTGGCGGGAGTGCGACGTGTAGGCGAATGGAAGCCGCCTCCCCGCGAGCCGGTTGGCGACCACAGGGGTGTGGGCGTGGAGGACGTCGTACCTCTCGTTCCGGAGGATCCTCGGTAGTTCCCAGGCGAACGGGTACTCGTCCCGGGTGCGCCGGTGGCGGACGCGGTTGATGATCACCGCCTCCTGGCCCGCGGCGAGGAGGGCGGCCCGAAGGTCGGTCAGGATCTGCTCGACCGCGCCGTACCCCGTCGGAGGAATCGGGTGGACTCCTCCCCCGATGAGGAGAATCCGCACGGGGCCCCCAGCCGACCGCGGGCTTAAGGTCTTGACGCGCTCCCCGTCCGAGGCCCGGGAAGCGGGTCCGGGCGACTCCCCTATGGGCACGGTCTGCGTCGAGATCGCCGTTCGGGATGACCCCCGTCTCGTAGCGGCGGTCGCCTCCCTCGGAACCCAGCATCGACGCCCGGAGCGGGTGCTCCTCGCGGCCGCGCCCGAGACCCCGGAATCCCTCGTAGAGGACGCACGACGGCAGGCCCCGGGACTCCGTGTAGACATCGTCCGAACCCCGGGAAACATCCAGGACGCCCGCGCTGGGGCCCTCTCGGAGCTCACGGAAGACGTGACGGCCATCCTGGACGCCGACGAGATCGCGCCCCCCGAGTGGCTGGAACGCCTTCTCGCCCCCATCGAAGCGGGAGGGTCCACCTTCTCGGGAGGTCCCACTCGACCGACCCGCGCGCCGGCGACGTCGATCGAGCGGTACCAGGCCCTGATCGAACGGTCGATCTACGAGGAGCTGGTGCCGCAGCAGGTCACCTACCTCCCGCTCCAAAACAGCGCGTGGCGGACGGGGGACCTCAAGCGCCTTGGTATCGAGCGACGGCACACGGCCGAGGACCATGACCTTGCGGCCCGAGCTGTTCAGTCGGGGCTGCGAGGGACGTTTGTCCCCGAGGCCTGGGTCTACCACGACAAGACCTCGGAAGCCAGCTTCTGGGGGTGGCTACGGAAGCGATATCGGTACAACGTGGGGATGGCGATGTCCCTTCTCAAGACCGGGGAGCTTCGGGGTCGGCTTGCGGAGCGTCGACGCCCCATTCCCCACCCTCTCTACGGGATCGAGTTGCTGCTGAAGCCGGTCGCCCTCATCGACGCACGGATCCGGTGGGCCCGACTCTCGCGCTCGACCCCATCGGGACCGTCGCCGTAGCCGTCGTTCCGCTGAGGGGGCAGCGCGCTTCGAAGCGATTGCCGGAAAACCTTATCCGACCCCCCGGTTCGGCGGGGCGATGTCATCCGACTCGACCTCGAACTCCGCGTTGACCGCCGCCGGGGACCTCGTTCGGATCGAGTACGACCTCTGGGCCGAAGGCGGCGGCAAGACGGAGCTCCTCGACACGACCCACGAGGACGTCGCGCGGTCCGCGGAGGCCACTCCCCCCGAGCAGCGGACCTGGGGGCCCCGGCCGCACCAGATCGGGGGGGAATACTTCCCGACAGGGATCGAGAACTCGCTCATCGGCCTCAAGGTTGGGGAGGAAGTCGAGCGCGAGTTCGCGCCGCAGGACGCCTTCGGTGAACGCGACCCGAACCTGATCGAGCTGTTCTCGATGCACGAGATTCAGCGGCTTCCCGAGATGCGACGGGAGGACGCCCACCTTGACCTCGGGACGGTTCTTACGATCAACGGCCGGCGGGGGCGTGTGGTCACGCTGACCGCGGCACGAGTTCGGGTTGACTTCAACCCCCCGTTCGCGGGGCGCAAGGTGAAGGCGAAGTTCAAGATCCTCGAACGGATCACGGACCCGGCCGAGCAGGTCCGCTCCATCCTGGAGCTGCAGTACGGCCGTTCGGCGGAGTTCCACATCGAGGCCCACGAGAAGTCGATCACCCTCAAGGTGCCCGACCGCTCGAAGTTCGACATCGGCTGGATGGCGGCCAAGCCCCGTGTGGTGGACCGGCTGAGAACGCAGCTCCACCCGCACTCCATCAAGATCATCGAGGAGTACGTGACCCCCGCTCCTCCCGAGAAGGAAGAGAAGGCGAACCCGGCCCCCGCGGCCGAGTCGGCGGCGCCGGCCGACACCGCTCCCCCCGCTCCCCCGAAGCCGGCGCACGCCGCGAAGGGAGGCCACCGCGCAGCGGCAAAGTCGCCGCCGCCCGCGGAAGCAGCGAAGGGCGACTGAGCCCTCGCGAACGAACGCGGAGTACTTGAACGGGGCCGCGGTCACGTTCCCCGGATGGCCGCTCACGCGCCCCCCGCCCCTATCCCGCCCTGGTTCCTGCTGAGCGTATTCATCGTCGCCGCCTTCGCGGGAATCCTGATCGCCTACCTCGGGATCACCGGCGCGATCGGTTACCCGATCCCCTGAGCCCGCGGTTCGTATCGATTCGATTTAAGCGGGGGTAGGCGTCCGGCGTCCATGCCGGCGGACGGTCACGCCTCGGACGAGGGGAACGCCTACGCCGGGTGGATCGCCGGAACGCTCGCGATCATCGCGATCATGGCGGTCGGCGCCGGTCTCTGGTTCAGCTTCCACCCGTGACAGGGGCCGCGTACCCGTCCCGGGACTCCGGCCAACGGTAGAGGTAGACGTCGGTTTCCCGGTCGTACTCCGTGGCCTTCCAGCCCGGGACCTCGTGGCAGTGACTCACGACGCGGGCACCGTCGGGCAGCTCCGCCTCGAACTTCGGACGTAGACGCGCCATCGCTCCGGGCCAGAGGAAGGCCGTCACGACGGTGGCGCTCCGGAAGTCCAGACGGAAGAAGTCGCCCCAGTGGATCGTGATCCGGTCGCGGAACGGCCCGAACCGGCGCCGGAGCCGGAGGATGAGGACGCGGATCGGTTCGACCTCCACACCGACCACGCGGGCCCGGTAGGTTCTCGCCGCCCGGAAGACAATCGCGCCGGTGCCCGCCCCGAGGTCGAAGAGCGTGTCCCGCGGAGAGACCTCGGCCAGCCGCAGCATCGTTTCGACCGACGCCCGGGGCGTCGGCTGGTACCCGGCCCCGAACACGAACGAGGCGAACACGAAGTAGGCCGTGGCGACCGTCACCGCGAGCAGAACGATTGCGACGACGGCCAGGAAGTCGACCATGTCGGCCTAGCGGTGGGCAGCGAGCCCCCGGTACAGACGGTCGGCGGCGCTCCGGGGGTCGAGGCGACGAGCGAGCACCTCGTCCAGCAGGCGTCGGAGGGCGGGGTCCCGCTCGAGCTGACCCGCGAGGTCGAGTCCCACGCGGTCGCGGACTCGCCCGACAATTTCCTTGGAGAGCCGCTCGCGCTCCCCGTCGGCGCGGGTCCCCGAGCGGTCGAGGTAGGCCTCGTGGGCCTCGACGGCCACCCAGAGCTCCTCCAGGCCGAACGGTTGCGTGGTCGAGGTGCGGACGATGGTCGGCCGATAGCCTTCCCGGCGCGGCCCGAGCGACACCAGCTCGGCGAGGTCCCGCTGCGCCGTCTCCGAGCCCGGAAGGTCCGACTTGTTGATACAGAAGATGTCGGCGATCTCGAAGAGTCCGGCCTTCAGCGTCTGGACCTCGTCGCCCAGGTGCGGGACGAGGATCACGACCCGGGTCGTCGCGATGTCCCGGATCGCGATATCGACCTGACCGCTCCCGACCGTTTCGACCAGCACGACGTCAAAGCCGGCCGCGTCCAGGAGCCTCGCCACCTCCCGGGTCGCGGCGGCGACGCCTCCGACCGCCCCGCGGCTCGCCATCGAGCGGAAGAAGACCCCGTCATCGTCCGCGCGACGGGCGAGCCGGATCCGGTCCCCGAGGACCGAACCCCCCGTGAACGGGCTCGACGGGTCGACCGCGACGATACCGACGGTGCGGCCCTGCGCCCGCAGGAGCCCCACGAGCTCACTGATGACGCTCGATTTACCCACCCCGAGCGGGCCGGCGAACCCGACGACCGGCGCGCGACCGGTCCGGGGATAGACGGCCCGAAGGATCGAGTCGGCCTCGGGCGTGCCGTTCTCGACGTAGCTGATGGCGCGGGCGAGGGCGCGCCGGTCTCCGGAGAGGAGCGCACGGACGACAGGAGTATCGCGCGCCGTCGGCGTCATGCGCGGCCGCGCGCGAGCTGCTCGGCGGTCCGTACGATCTCCTCGAGCGTCGTGCCGGGCCCGAAGATCGCGCGGATCCCGGCCTTGCGGAGACGACGGGCGTCCTCGTCCGGGATGATCCCGCCGGCGAACACCGGGATGCGGGCGACCTTCTCCTTCTTGAGGAGCTCGAGGACCTTCGGGAACAGGGTCATGTGCGCCCCGGAGAGGATCGAGAGACCGATCAGGTCGACGTCCTCCTCGATCGCCGCGCGGACGATTTCCTCGGGGGTCTGGCGCAGGCCCGCGTAGATCACCTCCATGCCGGCGTCCCGCAGGGCCCGGGCCACCACCTTCGCCCCCCGGTCGTGCCCGTCCAGCCCGGGCTTCGCGATCAGGACTCGAATCGGAGGGGCCTTCCTCTTCGACGGCGCCGTGTGAATTCCCCACGGACCGACGGGGGGCGCGGAGAAAAGCTTTCCCGCACGTTCAGAGAGCGAAGACCAGGTCGAGGAGGAGATTCCCGGCGAGGAGGGCGAGGCCGGCTCCCAGCGCGATCAGCACCACGAACGGCAGCTGCGGCGTCACCCACACGCGGGTGACTCCCCGGGCCTCGAGCTCCTTCGCAATGGCGGTCCGCTGGACACGGTCCTCCTCGGAGGTCTCGGGCTCGGGGGCGTCCTTCGGCGCGAACGTGGGGTCTCGAACCCAGACGAAGCGGTCGGGGAGCTCCCGGACGGGAATCGTGTAGCCGGTGAATCCCCGGAGCCCGTGGAACTCACGGCGCCCCAGGTTGCGGAGCGCGATGGCGAGGGGAACCACCACGGCGACCAGCGCCGCGTTCATCAGCACGTTGAACGCGAATGGAAGGATTTTGAGCGAATTCTCGAGCGGCGTCGAGAGGGGGATGAGCGGCGAGGCGAAGAACGGGAGGAGGACGCCCGCGACCATCAACGCCTTCGCGTCGGCGGCCCCGTAGAGGATGCCGAACTCGAACAGGATCCGCGCGAACACGACGACCACCAGGACGGCGATCGACACGACGGGGACTCCCGACCCGCCCACCCCCCACTGGAGGGCCGCGCCGGTGACCACGGCGACGACGAGGATGTAGAACACAAGCTCGAGCGCGTCGGCGTACCTCTCGATCGTCGGCCCGAGCGACTCGTCCCAGGGGAACATGTGCTCGAGGACGAGCACTCCCACGAGGAGCCAGATCCCAAGGGAGAGTGGGCCCGAGGGTGCCACCCACCATCCTCCGAACAGCACCCCGGCCACTCCGAGCAGCTGCCAGAGCCGGTCGGAGACCTCGCGCGTTCGAAGGTCTTCGACCGCCGCGTAGCCGAACCCGCAGAGCAGCACCGCGACCTGGGCCGCCAGGACCCCATCTCCTGCGTTCACTTAGGTCCCTGCCCGACGCGGGGGCGACGGAAGACCGCCCTCTTAACGGCGAGGCCTAGAGGGCGTCCGCGGGACCGGTCTTTTCTACCCCCACAGACTCGTATCCGGCGAGGAAGATGGCGACTCCGCGCCCTTCGCCCGGGCCGGGAGACTCCGAGCCTCACGCTCGGCCGGGCTCTCGCCACCGGTGGGTCTGGGCAGCGGTCGTCGTGGCCGCCATACTGGTTGTGGTCGCCTCCCTCTACGCGACCGGCGTCTTCCCTGCACGGGTAAGTTCCTCTTCGTCGAGTCCCTACGAAACGTTCGACGGCGCCTCGCCCGCCGGTACGAGCGCGACCGCGCGCCTCGCCGGCGGTCCGTGGCTCATCACGTTCGCCTCGTCCGTCGTTCTCCCCGGCCCCACGTTCATCCCTCGAGCCAACCTGACCGCCAACCTCACCTCCCTCCTCGGTCGGTTCAACTGCTCGTTCGCGTGGGCGCCGACGTACCCCACCTCGATCTTCGTGCCCGGAACCCCCCGCACCGCAGGGAGCGGGCGTTCCGCGTTCTGGCTGTTTGGCCTGCGCAACGCCTCGGGCACCATCGCACTCACGACGGTAGCGAACGGCACGCCGACCCTCCTCGGCTCGACCACAGGGAGTGAGTGCGCGTCCCTCGGCAACGAGCTCACAGCGGTCGCCGGCGTGGTCGATTCTCCCGCCGCGGTCACCGCGGCCGCCCCGTACGGCGGCGCAGAGTTCCTCTCGGCCCACCCGAACGCGACAGAGGTCTGGGCCGTCTTCGGGGGTATCACGGTCTTTGGGCTTACGTCAGCGCCCTCGTGGTCGATCGGCTACACGACCTGTACGGTGCCGGTGACGGTCGGCGCGAACGGGTCGGCGTTCAACGCGACGCTGAACGCCCAGACCGGCAAGGTCACGAGCTGGGAGAACCATTCGAGCGTGAGTTGCACGCCGGGCACTCTCGCCCCCCTGGGCACGCTCATCGCCCCGGTGGCGCCCTCGACGGCCGCCAGAAAAGCTATTTAAACCGCGCCCGGCTGGCGCGCGCCGATTTCACGTCGAATGGTCGAGTACAAGCTCGTCATCTCCGACAAGTCCTCCTCCCTGGCCCGGGCGGTCGCCGACCCCCAGGCCGCGGGGTTCCTCGGAAAGCGGATCGGCGACACCGTGGGCGGCGAGGTCATCGGTGCCACCGGCTACACCTTCCGCATCACCGGCGGGACCGACAAGAGCGGCTTCCCGCTCCGCCCGGACCTACCGGGCGCCCGCCAGACCCGGCTCTACGTAGGGGACGGCTTTGGATTCCGAGCTCCCCGCGAGGGCCAGCGAAAGCGTCGAACGTTCCGCGGCAACACGATCAGCGAGGACACGGTCCAGATCTGCCTCGTCGTCGACCAGAAGGGGCCGAAACCGCTCGCTGAGCTGTTCGCCGCTCAATGAAAGTCCCGCGTCAGCCCGAGGTCAACATCGGCCTGGTCGGCCACGTCGACCACGGCAAGACGACCCTCACCCAGGCGTTCACGGGTGAATGGACCGACCGCCACTCCGAGGAGCTGAAGCGCGGCATCTCGATCAAGCTCGGCTACGCGGACGCCGCATTCTACAAGTGCCCGAACTGCGCGCCCCCCTCCGGCTACTCGGTCGAACCGGTCTGTCCGTCCTGTGGGGGCGAAGCGAAGTTCCTCCGCGCGGTATCGTTCGTGGACGCGCCGGGCCACGAGGCCCTGATGGAGACGATGCTCTCGGGCGCGGCGATCATGGACGGCGCGCTGCTCCTCATCGCCGCGAACGAACACTGCCCCCAACCCCAGACCCGCGAGCACCTCTACGCCCTCGACATCATCGGAGTGCGTAAGGTGGTGGTCGTCCAGAACAAGATCGACCTGCTCTCCGCGGAGGAGGCCGCGGCGAACTACCGTGAGATCGTGGAATTCCTCAAGGGCTCTCCCGTGGCGAACGCGCCGGTCGTCCCCGTGAGCGCGAACCACAAGGTGGGGATGGACGCGCTCATCGGAGTGATCGAAGAGACGATTCCTACCCCGCCCCGGGACTCGAAGAAGCCGCCGCTGATGTACGTCGCCCGGTCGTTCGACATCAACCGGCCCGGCACGCGGCCCGCGGGCCTCAAGGGAGGAGTGCTCGGAGGCTCCCTCCTGCAGGGGCGCCTCACGGTCGGCGACTCGATCGAGATCCGGCCCGGCGGGGTCTCCGAGAGCGGGGCTCAGGCGGAGTCGCTGATGACGAAGGTCACCTCCATCGTCTCGGGCGGCGAGGAGCGGGAAGAGCTGCACCTGGGGGGCCTCGCCGCCGTCGGGACGAGCCTCGACCCCGCGCTCGCCAAGGGCGACGGGCTCACCGGTCGCCTGATCGGTGCAGCCGGCACCCTTCCCCCCGTGAGCCAGAAGATCCGGCTGAAGGCGACCCTCCTCGACCGCGTGCTGGGAGCCCAGCGCGAGATCAAGGTCGAGAAGGTCCGCACGAACGAACAGCTCGCCGTCACCGTCGGCACGACCGTCGCGGCCGGCAAGGTGACGAGCGCCCGCGGGGACGAGGTGGAGCTCTCGCTGAGCCGGGCCGTCACGGTCTTTCCCGGGAGCCGCGTGGCGGTCTCCCGAAAGCTCAACGCCTGGCGGTTGATCGGGTACGGGATCATCGAGGGGACGGCGAAATGAAGGCGGACCTCATGGAGATCCTCTGCTGCCCCGTCTGCAAAGGGGACCTGACGCTCACCGTCCGGGAGAAGGACCGGGAGGAGATCCTCACCGGGAACCTCCGGTGCGAAAAGTGCCGGGTCGATTACCCGATCGACGAGGGAATCCCGGACCTGCTCCCACCGGACGAGCGCGACTAGCAGCGCCGGCTACGGCCCGACCCGGTAGTAGTAGGCGAACAGCACGCCGAACATCAACACGGCGATCACGACCGACGGCACGAGCCAGGGGATCTGGCCGCGCGATCGGGCGTGGACCGAGCTTCCCACCGTCACGACGGGGATGGCGAAGGCGAGCCAGTACCCCGTCAGCACCGTCGTGTAGAGCGCGAAGGACGTTCGGTTGCCCATCGGGTCGTGAAGCGTCACGGCGATGACCAGCACGACCGAGAAGGCGAGGAACCCCAGACTGACCCCCGCGGCGTCCAAGTACCCCTCCAGCCCCCGCTTGCGACGCGGGTGGGAGCTGCGGAGGTAGAGGAGCATCGCGACAAACAGCGCCAGGGTTCCCACGAGCACGTAGAACGCCGTCGTGGCGAGCGGGAGCGGGGTCGGGCCGGGGCCGGGAGGGGCGAGCGCCATACCGTTCAGCGGGGTTGGAGGGTGACTCGAGCCGGACCGCCGTCCCCGTTGCGGAGGCGAAGGGGAAAGCACGCGAGGTCGTAATCCCCGGGAGGGGTCGCCGCGAGGAGAAGTCCCTCGAGGATCAGGACGCCCCGGCGGAGGAGGGCCCGATGGACCGGGTATCGGGCCTCGGAGTCGCGCTCGATGGAGAGGGCGTCGATCCCGACCAGCCGGACCCCTCGGTCCAGGAGCGCCGTCGCCGCGGAGGAGTCGAGGGCGACGTAGTCGTCGAAGAACTCTAATCGTTGGTCCCATCGGGCCGAATTCGCCGTCCGGAACAGGACCCGGTGCGTCCCGGACGGGACCGTCGCCACCTCGCGCGCCGTGACCAAGGTGGAGCTGTCGGGGACGCCGACCACACGGCAGGGTCCGTTCAGGACCTCGAGGTCCACTCGGTCGATGCTGGCCCCGCCGGGGACGAAATGGGAGGGCGGGTCGACGTGGGTCCCGGCGTGGGAACCGAACTCGACCAGGGAGAGGTCGTAGTCACTCCCGCGGTCGATTCGCTGAAGGGGTCGGCTCGAGAACGCGGGGTCTCCCGGGAACGCCGGCATCCCGGCGAACAGCGGCATCGTCACATCGATCCGCGCCATACGACCCTGGTCTTCCGCTGGCCGGCCTTCCTGTCCGACCGGCGGCTTAAGGGTTCGGTTTCGGTGGCGGAGCGGCCGAATCTTGCGGCTCGACACGAACCGTTAAACACGGGCCGACGAAGGGAAGGAGGATGACCCGGCGTGGGGGGTCCCGTCCGGACGACGACGAGGACGACGACGTCGACCTGGACGAGGAAGAGGAGGAGGAAGCTCCTCCGCGTCGGACGCCGCGTCGCACGCGTCCGAGCCGAGACCGCGAGGGACGAGGGCGGCCGGCACCACTCCGGCGGTGGAAACGCTCGGACGCGGACGAGGGCGCGGAGGAGCCGTCGCCCGATCGTTTGTCGACCGCTGGGGGCGACCGACGGCCGATCTACTGGCGGGCTCGCGACTCCCTCTGGTTCGAGCCTCTGGTCGCGCTCGCGGTCATCGTCGTGCTCCTGGTGGCACTGTTCGCCTACACGCAGAACTGGCCCCCGGTCTACGTCGTGGAATCGAACAGCATGCAGCACGGGTCGCACGACATCGTCGGGCTGATCAACACCGGCGACCTCGTACTCGCTCAGCGGATTCCGACCGGTCAGATCACCCCCTACTTCCCCGGTATCGAGACGGGGTACTCGACCTACGGCGAGTACGGGGACGTCCTGCTCTACCACCCGAACGGCGGAGGCAGTACCCCGATCATCCATCGGGCCATCATCCTCCTCGTCTGGAACGCGAGCACGAGCTCGTACAGTGCACCGAGCCTTTCCGGCCTCCCCTGCGACGGAATGCCGGGACCCGGGGAGGCCTACGCGACGCCCGGCACCACCAACCCCGACGGATGCAACGTCGACCGAATCACGGGGACCCTTGACCTCTTCCACGTCGGCTGGAGGTCCTCGACGCTTTCGATCGACGTGAGCGCGGAGAGCGACTCGGTTCCGTTCCTCGGGGAGCACACCGGCTTCCTGACCCTCGGGGACAACAACACCTCCCCGGTCGGGTGCTCGATCAACTGCACGGCGGACCCGGACCAGCCGGGGACCAGCCAGCTCGTTGCCTCCTCCTGGATCCTCGGGGTCGCCCGCGGGATGCTCCCGTGGTTCGGCGCGTTCAAGCTCCTCCTCACGGGGTCGGCGAGCGAGGTCCCGCTGGAGTCGTGGGAGTACATCGGAATCACCCTCGCCGGGGTCATCCTAGCCGCCCTCGGTCTCCATTACCTCCTCCGGGCCGAGGGGGTCGAGACCGAACTCCGGCGCCAGGAAGAAGAGGCCGAGGCCGAAGAGGAGGAGGACGAGGAGGTGGCAGAACGCCACCGGCGCCGGCGCTGGCTCGAGTCACTACGGCCCTGGAAGCGCGCCGACGAGGCGGAAGAAGAGGAGCCGGACGAACCTCCACCGAGGCGTCGCGCCCGGTCGGCCACCACGCGAACGGAGGGGCGCCGGGGGCGGCCACGACCCCATGTCCGACGGGACGCGAAGTCTCGCCGGCGCGAGGACGACGACGAACTGTAGACCGCCGGCTGGGGGTGGAACCGAGGTCAAGCTGCCTCCTCCTCCCGTTCGCCTTCGCATGTTCTCGCGGCAAACCTAAAGCCCCGGGTCCCGTCCGCCCTTCGGGGTCGAGTGTATGCATGTCATCGGAGGAACCGCGTCCACGGCCCTCGCCGAACGCATCTCGCGAGAGCTCGGCAACGCGCCGTTCGGCCTCCCGTTCAAGAAACGCTTCTCGGACGGCGAGATGTACGTCCGGGTCGGCGGCCGGCTCGAGGGCGAGGACGTCGTGCTCGTGCAGTCGACCCGGACGGACGAGGACCTCCTCGAGCTCCTCCTGCTCGAGGACGCGATCCGGGAGTCGGGGGTACGGCGGTTCTTCGTGGTCGTCCCGTACTTCGGCTACGCCCGACAGGACCGCCGATTCTTTCCCGGCGAACCGGTGAGCGCCCGGGCGCTCTGCCGGCACGTGGAGCTGGACGCCGACGCGGTCATCACCGTCGACCTTCACTCCGCCCAGACCCTCTCCCACTTCACGAAACCCGCCTTCGAGGCGAGTGGGATACCGGCGATCGCGCGCCTCCTGCGTGAGCGGCCGGTCGACCTCCTCGTGTCCCCGGACAAGGGCGGCATCGAGCGGGTCCGACGAATGGCCCAGTTGCTCGACAAGCCCTGGTTCGCCCTCGAGAAGAAGCGCATCGACAGCGAACACGTCGAGCTCTCGTTCCCCCCGAACGCGCCCGCGCCCCTCGAGGGGAAGCACGTCGTGCTGATCGACGACATCATCACGACCGGCGGCACGATCGTGGAGGCAGCGAAGCTGCTGTCGAAGCACGGGGTCGGCGCGGTCAGCGCCGCCTGCACCCACGGGCTCTTCCTCAGGGACGCCTTCGAGCGGATCAAGGCGGTGACGGACGAGGTCTACTCGACCGACACGCTCGGCAACCCGGCCGAGAAGGCGTCGGTCGCGCCGGACATCGCTCAGATCCTGCGACGAGAGGTCCCGACCTAGACGGACGGACGACCGTGGAGCATCCTCGCCCCGCGCGGGAGGTCCCCCTCGAGCGGTTGCTCGAGCTCGTCCAGATGGTCCGCCGGGAGCTCGTCCTCCGGGAAGAATCCCCTACCGGTGACTGGGTGGAGGAGACGGCCCAGGGGCTCCACTCCGGTGCCCAGGCCGGTTGGTGCTACCCCTCTCCGGAGGCGGACGGACTCGCGTTCTTCAGCACCCGGGCCGGCGCGGCGTTTGGCCACGTCCACGTCGGAGGCGGGCCGGGAGCGCTCGCGCGGGCCACCAAGCTGGCCGAGACCCTCATCGACCAGCTGGCCCCCGACATCCGCTCGGTCGACCTGGGGTTCACGGGTCTCACGACGGACGACGATCACTCCCTCCTCTCGACCCTCGCTCAACGACCGGGTTCCTTCGTGATCGAGCGGGAGGCGATGGAGCGGGCGCTCGGGCCGGCCGACGCGGAGCCGCCTGCGCGCCCCGCCCCGGACATGCTCCACGTCGCGATCCGGGACGTGACCTTGGACGCGCTCGCCCACCTCGACGTTCGCGCCTTTCAAGGGTCGACCGACGAGCTCCTCATCGGCCACGAGGTCGCCGACTACCGACGGGTGCTCGAGACGCTGCTGGGCGGCGGCATGGGGCGATTCCTGGACGAAGCCTCCACCGCGCTCATCGAGCCGCACCCGACCCGACTCATCGGGGCGATCCTATCCTCCGAGCAGTCGCCGCGTCGCGCGGTCTTCCTCGATTTCATGGTCGACCCCGAGCGGCGAGGACGGGGGTACGGACGGTACCTCCTGCGATGGGGGCTCCGGGCCCTCTGGGCCCTGGGCTACGAGCGGGTCCGCCTCTGGGTCACCGTATCGAACGGACCGGCGCGCCACCTCTACGACGAGCTCGGCTTCCGTCGCACCGCGACCGCCATGATCTACCGTTGGGAACGGCCCTCGTCGACGCCGCACCCGCAAGCGCCCCGGTAGGGGCAGTCCGCGTACATCCACTCGGGACACGGCGGGAGCGACATGGAGTCCCCCTGACGGAGGGCTCTCCGAAGGGCCTCCGTCCGGGTCCGGAACAGCCGGGAGAACGGAGTCAGGGTCGCGAAGCGGAGCTCATACACGGAGATTCGGTCCTCGTCCCTCTCCGCGCGCTCGTACGCGGTGACCACCCGCCCACGATACGAGCCGGTGGCGGCACAACGGAAGCCCAGGTCGAGGGCGTACTGCGGATAGCGGTCGACCATCGCCGACGGGAGGAGTCGCTCCCACGCCCGGGAAGTACGGACCAGGTAGGGTTCGCCCCGGAACGCGGTGACCTCCTCCGCGGGCTCGTCCGTTAGAACGGGAAGCTGGCAGACCTCCCCCACCGGACCGCTCTCGATCGCCTCGACCAGTCGGCCGTAGACGTCCGGAGTCGCCGATTCGGGCGATGGAGTCGGCGGGGGGAGGGGCGCGGCGGGCGAGGATCGCTCGAACCACGCTCTTCGAGGGTAGATCAGGTCCCGGAACCTTTCGACGGAAGGGGGAGCGGCGGGCCCCGGCGTGTGGGCCAGGGAGCTTCGGACACGTTGCTCCACGTCCGGTCGGGCCAAGATCGACTCGACGCCCCCGAGCATCGCGTCGCCGGCTTCTGGTTCGTCCCCGCGGCAATCGCACACGGACGCGCCGCGGAACTCGCACCCGCGCGATAACCACCGGCAACGAGAGAGGCCGGTCGGGGCCCCGCTGACGAGAGCCTCCCGCAACCCCCGAGCGCGGGCGTTCATTTCCGCTCTCACCGGGGAAAGGTCCCCGAACGAAACGTCGACCGCTCGCACCGCCTCGACGACACCCCCGGGGGTGAGAAACTGCAGTAACCGGCCCGCACGTCGGTCGAGGAGGGCGCAGTACATCGCGAGCTGCTCCACGTGGTCGGGCCGGAGTTCGCGCAGCTCGGCCGGGTCGACCGTCGAGGAGCCGCTCTTCACCTCGGTCGGGAGGTCGGCGAGAAGGTCGATCCGCCCCACGACCCCCTCTCGACGAACCCGTACCTCGAGAGGGCCTTCGTTGGCGAGCGCGCGGCCGACCAGCTGGTGGACGGCACGGCCCACTTCCACCGCCGCGCGCCGTTCGGGGGCGAACTCGACCGGAGGACCGAGACGCCGCCAGAACGCCTTCCGCGGGTCGACCAGATCCGTTACCGGAACCGCCCTGAGGCCGCTTCCGTGGGCGAAGCGCTCCGTGACCTCGCGCGCGAGCTCGTGGTCCTCGGTGACCCGGACGCTCGACCTCCACTCGATGTCGGGGGCCGGCGCGGAGGAGGTCGCCACGAGCTCCCGAGGGCCGACACAGAGATGAGGCCGCCGGGCGAGAGAAGTCGATATACCGTCCCCCCTCCGTCCGGGCTTCGTGACGGCTGCCGCCCGTCGTCCGCTCATCATCGGGAGCGGCATCGCGGGGCTCTACGTCGCGCTGCGGCTTCGCGAGATGGGAGTGCGCCCGATCATCATCACGAAGGCGAGGCTCGAGGAGTCGAACACCCGCTACGCCCAGGGAGGCATCGCCGCCGCCATCGGACCCGAGGACTCGACCGCGCGCCACCTGGAGGACACGATCCGCGCCGGGGCCGGCCTGGTCGACCGGGCCGCGGCTCGCCAGCTCACGACGGACGCGCCGGCACGGATCGCCGACCTCGTGCGGTTCGGCGTTCCGTTCGACACCGTCGAGGGGCAGATCGCGCTCGGCCGGGAGGGGGCGCATTCCACCGCGCGCATCCTCCACGCGGGAGGAGACGCGACCGGCCTCTCCATCGAAGAGGCGCTCAAGCGACGGGTGCTCCAGGAAGGGATCGACGCCCGCGAGGCGACGGCGCTCCGGGCGCTCCGCCCGGGAGGACGGGAAGGCGTGGTCGCGGTCCTTTCCCGACCGGATGGGACCCAGCGCGAGGTGATGGACGAGCGGCCGGTGATCCTCGCGACCGGCGGAGCCGGATCCCTCTACCGACAGAGTTCGAACCCGGCGATCGCCACCGGCGAAGGGGTCGCGATCGCGTTCCGCGCGGGAGCGCTCCTCACGGACATGGAGTTCGTCCAGTTCCACCCCACGGCATTCTACCGGGAAGGCGCTCCGCGCTACCTCATCACCGAGGCGATGCGCGGCGAGGGGGCGGTGCTCCGCAACGAGGCCGGGGAACGGTTCATGATCGGCCAGCACCGCGACGCGGAGCTCGCCCCCCGGGATGTCGTTGCCCGGGCGATCGACCGGGAGATCCAACGCTCGGGCCACCCGTGCGTCTACCTAGACGCCACGGCGATTCCCCGCGACCGACTCTATGCTCGGTTCCCGTCGATCACCAACTTCCTTGCGACCTACGGGCTCGACCCGTCCCGCGACCCCATCCCGGTGACGGCGGTTGCCCACTACATGGTCGGCGGCGTCACGACGGACCTGGAAGGTCGCACGACCCTCCGGCACCTCTACGCGTGCGGGGAGGTCGCCTCCACCGGTGTGCACGGAGCGAATCGCCTCGCCAGCAACTCGCTGCTTGAAGGGCTGGTCTTTGGCGAGCACGTCGCCCGTCAGCTCCTCCACCCCGTGGCCCGTGCACCGGCGGCTCCTCCCCTCGTGGTCAAGGTCTCCCCGCCCCCCGGCGCGGGACGTGCGGGGGCGCTCAAAGTGGCCGAGCACGTCCCGGACATCTTGTGGGAGGAGGTCGGCATCGTCCGCTCAGCCGAGGGGCTTCGGGACGCGCTCGACCAGTTCGAACGGATCCTCCGTGTCGTCGAGCCCTCCGACCCCGCGGAGCTGCCCGGCACGGCGGCGAACGCCGCCCTCACCGCGCTGTTCATCGCGAAGGCCGCGTTCACCCGCACCGAGAGCCGCGGGGCGCACTACCGGTCCGACTGGCCCCGCCCCCGTCCCGCTTGGCGCCACCGTATCGGGCTCACGGTCAAGGGGCGAGCGGCTCGGGCGAAGTAACGGCGGCGGCCGACAACGGTTATTCCTTCCGGGCCGTGGGCCGCTCGATGGACCTCAAACTCTCGGATGAGGAGCAGGCGCTACGCGAGGGGACACGGGCGTTCGTCCGGAAGGAGATCGCCCCCGTCGCCGACCGAATGGACCGGGAGGACTACTTCCCGCGGGACGTCTTCCAGCGACTGGGGGAGTCTGGGTTCCTCGCCCCGACCCTCCCGCCGGCGGTGGGGGGCCTCGGGCTTTCCTACCTCGCGCAGGCGATCATCCTCGAGGAGATCGCCCGCGTGAGCCCGGCGCTGGCCCTGACCGTCGGCGCCCACTCGAACCTATTCGCCGACAACGTCGCGCGGCACGCAACGCCGGACCAGCAACGCGAGTTCCTCCCGGCGATCGCGTCAGGTGACGCCGTGGGCGCCCTCGCGCTCACCGAGCCGGATGCGGGGTCGGACGCGGTCTCCCTGCGCACCCGGGCCGAGCGGCACGGCGACCACTACCTCCTGAACGGCTCGAAGCAGTTCATCACCAACGGGCCGGTCGCCGACACGCTCCTCGTCTACGCGAAGACCGCCCCCGACCGTGGGTCGCGCGGGATCTCGGCGTTCATCGTCCGCCGGGACACGCCCGGCTTCTCCGTCACGAAGAAGCTCGACAAGATGGGGATGCGCGGGTCGCCCACGGGGGAGCTCTCGTTCCAGGACGCCCGGGTTCCGGTCGGACAGCGCTTGGGGGAGGAGAACCACGGGGTGCGCATCATGATGAGCGGGCTCAACGTCGAGCGCGCGGTCCTGTCGGCGATCCCGCTCGGGATCATGGAGGAGTGCCTCGAGCGCTCGGTGCGCTACGCTCTCGAGCGTCAGCAGTTCGGACGGCGCATCGGCGAGTTCCAGCTGATCCAGGCGAAGCTCGCGGAAATGTACACCCTGCTGCGCGCCTCCCGGCTCCTCACCTACGCGGCCCTCCAGGACGTCACCGACGACCCCCGGAGCCGCCGCGCGAGCGCGGCCGCACTCACCTACTCGTCCGAGGCTTCGACCCGCGTGGCGTTCGAGGCGGTGCAGATCCACGGCGGGTACGGTTACATGCGCGACCTGCCGCTCGAACGGCTCGCGCGGGACGCGAAGCTGCTCGAGATCGGCGCCGGCACCTCGGAGATCCGGCGGCTGCTCATCGCGCGGGAACTGCTGGGACTCGGCCCGCTCTAGTCGGCGGCCCGGGCCCCCTCGAACGGGGCGCGCCGAGACCTACCGACCGACCGGCTTCCTCAGGCCGAGCCCTTCCTCGATATAGAGCGCCGCCTGGGTGGAGGTCGAGCGCCGGTCCCGTTCGGCCGCTCGCTTCAAGTTACGGAGGATGGCGGGTTCGAGATACACGGCGAGACCCACGCGTCGCTTGGCCTTGCTCTTCGGTGGTCGCGGCATCTTTCGTTTCTCCAACAGCCCGAACGACACCACCACGGTACCCGGTCCGCAGGGTCGTTCGTCGCTGAGAACGTCTATTCAGGAATGATAAATAACATTCGTCCACCCGGCTCACCTCGACCGGACGGTGGGTCGGAGTACTTCAGAAAACAAGGACCCGGCTCGCGGACGGCCCGGTCGGCGAGCCGGGCCCGCTCGAGGACCCTAACGCGCAGTAACGTCTCGGGAACTCGAGGTGCGGGCTCGTTTAGCGAGCCGCCGCCAACGTATTTAGCATCGGGACCCCCATGCGCCACCGATGGCCGGTCGCCCGCCGTCGAGCTCTGGCCCGGTTGCCGGACTCCGGGTCGAAGTCCTGAAGGAGCTCCAGAGCCTGGTCGATGACCGCGACAGCCGGGACCGCATCGACCGGGGACCTCTCGCCGAGGCGAAGGGGCGGGAGCACTGGGTCCTCCATCTCCTGCTGAGGGCCGATGAACTGGCCCAGGCGCACCTCGACACGCTGGTCGGGACCGCCTACTCGAACCTCATCGCCCGCCTGCAGGCGATCGAGGACCGGGTCCAGCGGGTGGAGGCCTCGGGCACGGGGCTCGGACAGGAGCTCAAATCTCGGTTTGACGGCCTTGAGGGTCAGGTCGCCGAGCGGATCTCGAAGGAGGTCGCCGCCGCCGCCGACCGGGCGGGAGAGCGGATCTCGGGCGAGGTGTTCAAGTCCCTCGAAGCCAAGTGGAAGCCGATCGGGGAATCGGTCGAGACGTTCGCCCAGTCATCCCACCAGCTGACGAAGGACCTCTCCGACACCTACCGAGTGACGACCCAGAGTCGTCTCCTCTTGAACGAGAACGCCCGGCGGATGATCGACCTCGGTCGGGACCTGGTCGCGCTCGAGGAGAGCCTCAAGCTCGCCCTCACGAAGGCGATTGAGGAGGCCCTCGAGCCGCTCGAGGAACGAATCGCATCTCTCGAGAGCCGCCTCGGCCCGGCCGGCGAATCCAACGGGAACCGGGCCCCCGTCGCCCCGTCCGGAAGCGCCTAGGCCGCGCGGCGTCCCATGCGACTTTCCCGGCGTCACCCCCGCTACGAGAGCCTGCGCGTACGCGCGGGCCTCGCCGAGGCCGCGCGGGACGGGCTGGTGGTGCCCGAGGGTCTCATCGCGCAGGGCCGTGGAGAGGCGTTCGACTACCTGCTCGGAGAACGGACCTCGCCGAGCGCCCGCCGCGCGGAGCGGGTCGCGGCGGTGTGGCTCCGCCGAGCGGACCGGCCGGTCGTGAGCATCAACGGCAACGTCGCCGCGCTCGCGGCACGGGAGGTCGCACGGCTCGAGCGAGCGCTTCCCTCGCTCGGGGTGGAAGTGAACCTGTTCCACCGCACCCCTAAGCGGGCGGTGCAAGTGGCGTCGACCCTGCGCCGTGGAGGGGTGACCCGTGTCCTCGGCGTACATCCGACCGCCCGCATCCCGGGACTTCCCTCGGACCGGGCGCTCGTGGACCGTGACGGGATCTTCGCCGCGGACGTCTGCCTGGTCCCGCTCGAGGACGGGGACCGGACCCAAGCGCTCCGTGCCCTCGGCAAACGGGTCATCTCGGTCGACCTCAACCCCCTCTCTCGGACCAGTCGGACCGCCGACCTTCCGATCGTGGACGAGGTCACCCGAGCGCTCGGTCACATCGTCGAGGACCTCCACCGAGTCTCGGCGCCCCCGGCTCGGAGGGTGTTCCCGCCGTTCGACGCGGCCGGCGCCCTCGCGGACGCGCTCGCGACGATCGACCGACGCCTCAGGAAAGTGGCGGGCCCTCGGTGGCCGCGTCCTTCACGGGGCCGATGAGACGGTCGGCCACTTCCTCGAGGAAGCGCTGGTCGGACGCGTCGTAGGCGCCGACCGTTGTCCCGTCGATGTCGACCTCGCCGAGCACCGTCGCTCCCTCACGGATTGGGACGACGATCTCTGACCGGGTCTCGAGGAAGCAGGCCAGGTACTCCGAGTCGTTCCGCACGTCGTCGACGATGACCGTCCGGTTCTCTCGCGCCGCCCTCCCGCAGACGCCGCGCTCGATCGGAATTCGCGTGTGCTCCGTCGCCTGGGGACCGTCCCACGCTTCGAGGACGAGGGTCGTGCCATCCTTCCGGTAAACGCCGACCCAGTGGTACGGGCGGAACGAGCCGCGGAGGAAGCGGCACACCTCCTGGAGGGCAGCGCGACCCTTGAGGCGCGCGAGGATCGCGTCGACCTGGAGAAGCGCCGGCGTCGCCGCGCGCGGGGGCACGGTCATCGGGGCGCTCCGACCGGCCGGGGGGGAGCGCCGAGGGGGAGACTCTCCGCCGGGATGGGACGACCGTCCTCGGCGTTTGAACTCCCGAGGCGTATTCCGCCACGAGCTTTCCAGACTCGCGCCGTACCGGACTGAGCCACCTCGGCACGCCCGAGGTACGAGGACCGGCTACGGTCCATAAGCTTAGCGGAAGTGTCGGGCCGACCCTAGTCGCGCAGCGGGAACCACCGGCAGTTCGAGCAGCCGGAACCGCGGTCCTCCCCGGGGATGGTCGCGCCGCAGTTGGGGCAGAGGCTCGGCGGCGCCACCGACAGCACGAGACAGTCGTAGCAGCGACCGCCCCGCCGGTCGTTCGGGAGGAGGACGAGTTCCTTGCCGCAGTAGAGACAGCGCGACCACCGGTCGTCCGGAGCGTCGAACCCTCGACTGTCAGCAAACGAAAGCATCGGGCGGTCGTGACGCTGACTCCGGTACATAAGGACTCGCGCGTCGCGCGCCCCGGTGACGTCTTACCAATCGCGCGACGCCGTCTCAGGGCTCCTTCCATCGCGCTTTGAGGGCCGCGACCACGAAGAGCGCGACGGTAAAACCGACCAGGACGGCCCAGTCGAGTTCTGCGCGTCCGACCGAGAGCGGCTGGAGGCCGGTCGCGCCCTGCGCCAAGCTCGCCGCGTAGGTGGTCGGAGAGAACTGCGCGACGATGCGGGCCCATCCGGGGAGCGCCGCGAGCGGATAGTAGACCGGGGGAAGGACCGTGAGGAGCAGCGAGATGAGCGGACTAAACAGGAACGTCTCGCGGACGTCTTCGAAGTAGGTCGCGAGGGTGAAGGCAAGCGCGGTCGCGAACGCCCAGACGAGCAGCATCACGCCGGTGATGACGAGACCGCTCAGCGGGGTCGCGAGCCCGTCCAGGACGAAGATGACGGCGAACACGCCGAGCCCGGGGAGGGAGTAGACGAGCTCGCTCAAGGCCATCCCCGCGACGTAGACCGGCGCCTCGACCGGCGAGGCGACCACGATATCCTGGAACTTGAGGTCGTGCCGGTAGTGGGTCAAGTCGGACTGAAGTCCGGTGCCCACCGAGAGCATCGTGAGGACCATCCCGCCGGTGACCCCGTAGGCGAGGAGGGCGCCGTGCGAGATGACCGTGATGAAGAACAGGAAGGAGAGCGGCGACGCGAGCAGGTTCAACAGGTAGAGCGGCTGCGTGCGGATCGGGATCACGCCGTTCAGCTCGACCAGCGTGAGGAGCGAGCGAAGGCGGTGGCGTTCGCTCATCGGTTCGGGACGAGGTCCTCCTCCTCGTCGGGCTTCTCTCCGTCCTCCTCGATCGACCGACCGACGACCTC
>Ga0187769_10000410_pt1 | contig 23617 bp, 26 predicted proteins | sample 0116_SJ02_MP02_1_FD_133140 | JGI IMG/M metagenome (GOLD analysis project Ga0187769, IMG submission 133140) | Tropical peat soil microbial communities from peatlands in Department of Meta, Colombia - 0116_SJ02_MP02_10_MG | ecosystem: Environmental > Terrestrial > Soil > Wetlands > Peat | place... | reverse complement strand
TGAGCTGGACAAATGAGCTTAAGAACTATATTCGTTACATCACAGAGGATATAATCGGGAAGGTCGCTGTTTGGACCGCGGTTGCTGACGAAAATTTAAAAGGCGGGAGTCAAGTTGGGCTTGAGATGCGAGATGGCATTCTACACGCATTCAGCTGTAAAAACGAAAAGCTCCTTGCAAGTGGAACGGTGATTCGGGATACGCTGGTAGGAGAAGACGCTGGGATTAAAAACCTTGAGGGGATGATACCGATGAATCATGCGCGTGTGACGATAGCAATTGTTCCAAGAGTTCAGAGAGGTGGGTCGAAGCTCGTAGATCTGAACAAGCTACAACGCATTGCAGCTGAACAACCTATAGCCGTCGTCGGATTGGAAGCATTAATCGCAGTAAAAAAGATCGGGCTATCTCCTAGCATGATGTATGGTATAGAAGAAGCTGTAGTCGAGGCGGCTTTTAGAGGTGTTTCGACACTCGTAGTTGCAGTGGATGAGGAAGTGCCTCATTTGGTTTCGAGATTCATTTCAGAAGATATACTTCATGATACAATAGACCTCAGAAAAGCACAGCCAATTTAAAATGTTTACCGTCTTACATATCCAGCGTTCGTCTGTGAAGTTGTTTTCAATAGAGCGCGAGAAGTTAGTCTCAGAGGCAACGCTGACGCTCGGCGACACCTCGCGAGGTTCAAGACCCAAAAAGTTCCTTGTACACCAAGGAGCAAAGGTGATTCATAAAAAGCCAGCTGAGGCTATAGACCTATTAAAGAGCTCTCAAACGATCATACTAGCTAAAATAACGAGATCAAGCACGGCCGAAACGAAGGTTGAAAAAGACCTAATAGAGGTCTTGAAGGCATATCAGCTTACGTATAAGAACATAGAGGTTTGCAGGCTTTGTGTTGGTCAAAATAAATTCGAGCCAATAGACGGCAATTTTATCAGGTATCACGATGAACTGATTTGTATAAGCTGTGCAAAGCAAGAGCTTCAGCGGGAGTTGAAGTTTAGAGGATTCTCGAATTTTGATCATTTCTATGAGTTGCTCAAAAGAGTTAGGGACTTGGAGAGAATCATCAAGTTTGTCAGTTCTGGAACAGATCCTGAGCTCACAAAATATGACGTCATATCGAAAAGAGCTTTAACCTGTCGAGAACTGGACATCGATGAACTTAGGATTAGCGGTGAATATAAAGCCCAGCTTAAAACGTGCTTTTCAAAACTTCTTCCTGTTCAGTCGATAGCGGTTGAAAAAGGTTTGCTTGAAGGAGTCGAGTTACTTGTAGTTTCTGCGACAGCTACCGGAAAAACGTTCGTAGGAGAACTTGCGGGGATAAATAACATTTTAATGAAAAAGGGGAAGTTCTTATTCCTTGTGCCGCTCGTTGCCCTAGCAAATCAGAAGTTTAAAGAGTTTAAAAAGCGCTATCGTTCGTTAGGGATAAGGACAAGCTTACGGGTCGGCGGAAGCAAGATACGGACTAAAGAATGGGTTCGGCTCAAAACTGACTACAGTGCTGATATAATTGTGGGAACATACGAGGGAATTGACCATGTGCTTAGAATGGGTAAGCCAGAGCTTCTCGGGCAACTCGGTACTGTCGTCGTCGATGAGGTACATTTACTTGAAGATGAAGATCGAGGTAGCAGACTCGATGGTTTAATATCGAGGCTCAAGGCTATCGCTCCACAGTCCCAAATGATTTACTTATCGGCAACAGTTGGTAATCCTGCTGCTCTTGCGAAAGAACTTGGCGCTGTCCTTGTCGAATACGAAGAAAGGCCCATTCCCATAGAACGGCACCTTGCATTTGCAAAGGCGCAAGAAAAAGTCGCATTAATCGATAACCTCGCTAAAAAAGAGCTCGCGAACATTTCGAGTAAGGGTTATAGGGGCCAGACTATTGTCTTTACAAATTCGCGAGCACGGTGTCACAAAATTTCTAACTCACTCTCGTCAAACAGCGCACCGTATCACGGCGGCATGTCATATCTGGAGAGAAAGACAATTGAGGACAAATTCGTAAAAGGTAACGTAGACGTAGTCGTGACGACGGCGGCACTAGCAGCAGGTGTTGACTTTCCTGCTTCACTTGTTATCTTCGAATCGCTTGCTATGGGTATAAATCGGCTTACCTCTCAGGAGTTCCATCAGATGATGGGGAGGGCAGGAAGGCCTGATTACCACGATATCGCTAAGGTAGTGTTGCTTGTTGAACCGGACAGGAGGTTTCAAGGATTGGAGACTGAAGGGGAGATCGCCATGGATCTCCTATCTAAGACTGTCGAAAATGTTGAAATCGAGTACGATGATGATAAACAGATGGAGCAAGCACTTGCGAATGTTTCCCTCGGTCGTAATGTAACGATGCTCGCACAGTATGATTCAACGTTTAGTTTAAAAAAGCTCAAAAGTTTAGGTTTTGTGTCAAATGACAATAGCATTACCGATGTCGGGAGGGTGGTAACCTCTCAATTCCTGACAATGAAAGAGGCTTCTATAATTATACAATCGATACTGGATGAGATTCCGCCGATAGAAATCGCACTTACGCTTGCGATCTTTACACAAGTTTATCTCAACAACGTTCAGCGGTACGCCACCGCCGTAGGGGTGAACGTATCTTCAAATGTCTTCAGCGGGGCAAACTTAGACATGTTTTTTTCTGGTGCTGGAGACGAGCTTACGCATCTGGATCAGAAGGAATTCGAAAGTATCGTTTCATTCTCAATAGAATTTGTAAACTGTGATTGTAAAGACTCACCGTTTTGCGGATGCCCTGAGAGAAGTTTTTCACGGTGGCTCATAGAAATGAGGAAAGATGGGCTTGAGCCGAGGGAAATAATAGAGCAGATGTCTCTGTATGGTGTGCATGCCTACTCGGGTGATTTGCTCGGATATCTTGATCAAATTGTGAGGATATTGGAATCAATAGAGGCGATCTCTGAAATATTTGACAAGAAGGCACTTGCACTTGAAGCTTCAAAGTTACGATCACAAATTGAGGGCTAGTTTATTTAGGTGGTTAGGTGGTGTATTCTGCATTTATACGCACGTAATCGTATGTGAGATCGCACCCCCACGCAACAGCATGCTTTATTCCAGCGCCTAGGTTAATCGTTATAATAACGTAATTCCCCCGCATGATTTCTGATGTCTTGCGCACCATTCGTTCTCCCTTGGTAGAGAGGACTTCTACCCCGCTACTGATGATATTCGCGACTTCTTCAGATCGATCTGAAATGGCCAACGAGAGTAAGTCTGGATTAAAGTTTGCCCCGGAATATCCTACTGCGGCAATAATTCTGCCCCAATTTGGGTCAGCTCCAAAAAGTGCCGTCTTCACGAGTAAAGATCTCACTACGGCTTTTGCCGCCCGTACCGCATCTTTTTGACTTTCTGCACCGGTGATTCGGACCTCAATGAGCTTAGTAGCGCCTTCTCCGTCCATGGCCATCATCTTAGCTAGTTCAATACAGACGAAATTTAATCCCTTTTGGAATTTCGCTACGCTTATGTCAACTTGACTCTTGCCAGTAGCTATTAAAAGTGCCATGTCGTTCGTGCTTGTATCTCCGTCAACGGTGACCATATTGAAGCTCTTATCGACAGCTCGTTTTAGGCACTTTCTCAATATTTCAGAGGGCAACAGCGCATCAGTATACATAAAAGCGAGCATCGTGCCCATATTAGGTTCAATCATGCCCGCTCCCTTTGCCATGCCGCCTATTCTCAGTCCGTTTATATCTACTGCGACGTACTTAGGTGATGTATCGGTTGTCATTATCGCTTCGGCGGCTCGAAGGTTTCCCTCTTCGTCGTGCCGCAAGTTCGTGATAACTTCCCCGACCTTTGTGGCGATCCATTTAAAATTTAGGGGCCTGCCAATAACACCCGTTGAAGCGACTGCTACTTGATTGTTTTCAATATTCAACCGCTCTGCAAGACTCCATGCCATACGACGTGCATTTGTGATTCCCTGAGCCCCCGTATAAGCATTGGCACTACCACTGTTAGATATCACTGCATATATCTGTCCGCTTTGTTCTAAATGTTCCCGCGTCACTATAACTGGGGCTGCTACAATCTTATTTCTGGTGAAGACACCGGTGGCCTGTCCACCGCCACTTATAACGGCTATCCCGTTTTTCCCCTCTTTCAGGCCGAAGGCCCTCACCCCCTTGACAGCGCAGACTCCGCCACTGACAGTCTTCATTAACGTATTCCTGCGATCCCCTTCACAATGTCGCCGCGAGTTATAATCCCCGTCATCCGCCCTGTTGCATCGACGACTGGAAGCCTGTTTATTCCGTGGCGAACCATGTGCTCAGACGCCTCTTCAATGTCAGCGTTCATGTTAATTGTGTGAACTGGCTTTGTCATCGCACGTTCAACGCTCCAAGTTCCCACATCTTCGGCTATGGAACTTTTCAGCTCCATCCATTCGATAACGTCACGGATTGGTACTTCTATGACTTCGAGTGGGCTTGGAAGCCAATATCCGCCGTGCTCAGGAATTTTGAGAAGCTTTAGTATATCTCTCTCAGTTATTATTCCTACCAATTCGTCGCCATCAACAACAGGGGCGCCGCCAATATTATTCTCTCTCAGAACTTTAACGCAATCCCTTATGGTGGCATCTGGCGTTATAGTAACAACATTTGGATTCATGACATCTCGTACCTTCATAATCTACCTCAAAGTGAAAGGGCTGGTGACCAAAGTCCTGTTTTTTGGTCAAGATCAGACATTAAGTTCATATTTTGTATGGCTTGGCCAGATGCCCCCTTCACCATGTTATCAATAGCTGAAATTACTACCACTCGATCGGTTAATCTATCTTTTTCGACGTACAAATCACAGAAGTTCGTCCCTCTTACTGATGCAAGTGAGGGCTCATTAAATCTAATGAAAGGACAGTTCTGGTAGAACTCAACATATAGTGACTTCACTTGATCTTCGTCAACATCTTTACGTGTGAATATATGTGCCGTTGTCATAATCCCTCTCATAGCAGGGATTACGTGCGGTGTAAAGCTGATCTTAACGTCGCCCATCCTCCCAAGTTCCTGTACAATCTCAGCTTTATGCCGGTGCGTCGTTATACTGTAAGGCGTTATGTTCTCGGCGAGGTTTGGATAATGTGACACTTCAGTAGGAGTGACTCCTGCACCTGATATTCCCGATTTCGAGTCAAAGACTACCCGATTAACAAGCCCAGATTTTACAAAGGGGGCTGCTGCGAGGATGGCTCCGGTGGAATAACATCCAGGATTTGCAACAAGATTTGCTTGAGCAACTTCCGGGTGCAGTTCGGGCAAGCCGTAAACAGCATCTCGTGGATCGCTATGGGGACCGTACACATTTTCATATCCGCCCTCGAGTCTATAATCAGCGCTTAAATCTATTACTTTCACTCTATCGATGAGCTCGGGAACGAGCTTCATCGCTGCACCGTGAGGCACAGCTAGAAATACGATATCGACTCTCTCGGCTACCGCTTTAGGCTCTATATTTTCAAATTTTAGGTCATAAAATCCTTTCAAAAATCGGTGCGTGTCGCTGATGAATCTTCCGTCAAGTGCTCGTGACGTCACAACGGTTACTTCTACCTGAGGATGCATTGTAAACAGCCTTAGAAGTTCACCTCCGGTATATCCCGATCCTCCCATTATCCCGACTCTAATCATCATACGTAATAGACTTTGATCTTAGAAATTACTTTCGAAAACTAAAGGGACAGGCATTCAGCAGGTTTCTTAAGTAACCATTATATTGTTTTCGCGACAATGTCTTAATAATAGATAAATTACATATTTGTTTAAGAGATGCTCAGCGATTGTAGCACTTTGGTCGGTTGATATGGAACAACTTCTAAGACGAGCGAAGGCGTGTGCTCATGCCATAATGGAACATGATAACTTGCTGGTCATGTCTCACATCGATGCCGATGGGCTTGCCTCTGCGGGTATCATTTGTAAGGCCCTTGATAGACTTAACATTGGGTATACCGTTGAGATTGTGAAAAAACTCGACCTTGAGACTATAAAAAGTGCTTCCAATGCGGAGGCAGTAATCTTTACAGACCTCGGAAGCGGTGCATTGGCGCTAATGGACGAATTAGGGCCAGATTGCATCATCGTCGACCATCATCAGCCAATGGGGGCTTCTAAGACGGCTTTTCATTTGAATCCCCATCTTTTTGGGATTAATGGTGCTACACATCTTAGCGGCTCGGGGGCAACCTATTTGGTAGCGCGAGCGCTTGGAGACAATGTAGATCTCGCCGACCTTGCAATAGTAGGAGCGGTTGGCGACTTGCAACACCTCAAGGAGAGGAGGCTTGTGGGAGTAAATAGACTTATACTGGAAGAAGGGGTGAAAAAAAATATCCTCAAAAGTGAAATCGATCTTCTGATGTTTGGAAAGCAAACGCGACCTCTACACAAACTCCTTGAATATTCTTCTACCCCCTATATACCAGGAATCACTGGAAATAGCGATAACAGTGCACAACTTCTTACGAATTTGGGAATAGCGCTGAAAAATGGACAACAGTGGCGTAGATGGATTGATCTTGATGTTGACGAGCGTCGTAAAATTGTTTCTGAGCTTATGCAGCGGTGTATCTCGTGTGGAATACCCCCTGGGAAAGTGCAAAGTCTAGTAGGGGAGGTCTACACACTTCTAAAAGAAGATGAAGGGACAGTGCTGCGAGATGCATCTGAGTTTTCGACCCTCCTGAATGCCACAGCGCGGTACGGCTTTGAAGCGATCGGAGTTGCGGTTTGCATGGGGGATAGGAACAGTAATTATAAAAAAGCGTGTGACCTGCTGGCAATGCACCGGCAAAATTTGCTCAATGGCATTGACTATGTGAGAGAAATGGGAATCACTCCTTTATGCAACGTGCAATATTTTCATGCGGGCAACAACATACTCGAAACTATTGTTGGAATTGTTGCGGGAATGTCGATGAACCTCGAAGGCGCAAATCGGAGGGTTCCTATAGTGGCGTTTGCAAACTCAAATGAAGGAATTAAAGTCTCTGCCAGAGGAACACAAGAGTTAGTGGACCGAAAGCTGAACCTTGCAAGCGCGATTAATAAGGCAGCAGAATCGGTAGGGGGAGTCGGCGGTGGTCACGACATTGCAGCAGGAGCGACCATCCCCTCTGGGACTGAGGAAGAATTTTTGACCCAACTTGATGAAATAATCGGTCGACAAATACAATAGAGATTGACTGCTCGCTAAGTTTAACGTTCGTGGAGAGCCACTTCTTAGCCGATTTTCACCATATCACGCACGTCTGCCAACCCTGCAATCGCCTCGACACTTATGTCTATCCCGTGTTCTTGGACAGCCGCCATTGAGTTGTGTCCGCCGATAATAGCGATGCCTATATGACCTCTCGTTACAGGCACTTCAAGTATGTCAGCGTTGGGTTCTCCCAATTCAAGCACCCCTTCGAATTCGGCATCCATCAGGTCCATAAAGAGGGATTCTATATGGTCTTTGGCTACCATAGGAACTTCGCGAACGTTTGCGAGCACTTTTCCAGATCCGGTTCCTATCATTTCAAGAACTGATGTCATCTCTTGAGACATAAATACGTCGAGCGGATCCATCGTTGTTGCATCATACCTCAAAATTTCTGTAAATCGTAACGGCTTTTTATCGTGAACCTGTATGATTCCGCCACACGTATGGCGCACGGGTATCCCCGCTTTTAATAGCACACCATCAATTGTAATGCTGCAAACTGTTAGAATTCCACAATATCCTCTGGCAGGCGACACCCCATTGAAATCTTCTCCACTTTCAACGACTTTCAAATAGGGGCCAACTTTAAGGCCGGATGAAGATGCCATTTTAAAAATAGTCAATGCCTCATCCAAATCCTCCTCCTTTATTGTTGAGGTATTAAATGCGATTTTGCCTGTAAGTGACTTGGGGTTAAAGGTAACGCCGTACATCAGCTCTTCGATTTTCGTGTGTATGAACTTTAAAGCCATCGAAAATACTATATCTGCAGGTATATTTGAATTTTAGTATCAAATGAACACTTCGTCGAGTCTATATCTTCCGTCTTTTCTTCGTATCAACGTGAAGTCGTTAAGTTCTGAAACGCTGAATCCAAGCTGATTTGACTTGTAACGTTTCATAACTTCGTTCCATTCAATTAAATGTGCTATTCTTGCTCTTCCCGAGCCCTTTCTCAGTTCGGTTGCGAGGTACCCTCTCCGGCCCGACTTCTTTAAAAACTCGTCAATCTTGGCGATTTGATGGACACCGCACTTATCTACAGAAAAATGCTGAGTAAAGTAGAGCGCACATGCACCCTTGTCCGTCGAAATGCTCTTGCACTCGACTCCGAGATAGTACTTTGGGTCAAGTGAGTCGACAAGGACATCAAGGATTTGAGCGGAAAAACGGTGCTGTTTGATCCGATACGCGATGCCGTTAATACCTTGTTCGTTAAAGAAAATATTAAAAGATTTGACTAACTCTCTTTCAAACTCACTCATTTGAATTACTTATAAATGCCGTTTAATATCAATGTATTCCAAATAGTTCGTAAGTTGTATCGTTCTTATTTACCCATTTGCTCTTTAGAACAAATTTGAGTCTGACTTTCTCCCTGCGTTGCGCATTGTTTTAATAATGAAGATACCTAGTGCTCTTATGCTAATAACCATATTTTTATAGTTTTTGTAATCTACTGAGGCGCTACTTCATTGAAAGACATGGAGAGCAGCCTACTATCGAAAGCCGGTGATGAGAACCTGGTGCGGGCCTCTAACTCTCATCGACACATCAGTTTTCACAATAATCAACAACATATACCCGTTGTAGTAGTATTCAGTTAAAATACAGTCCCTCGCAGCCTTGCCGTAAATCGCTGTCATTAACGGTAAATAAAGCTTTTAAATGTTTAGATTCTGTAAGAATTTAGTTAATAACAATCCGTTGCTACTATGCGTCAACGTGAGTTTATGTCAGCAGGATGGCTCATACCATTTGCACGATCCATCTATTTCAGTTTTTTCCGGGCAATAATCTAGTTCACGTTGATAATTTGTACGCTAATAAACTTTGACATTTACTTAACAATCAAAGAAAGCAAGGATGCTCATCGGTTTTAGGGAAGGCTCTTGGTCATTTTGGAATGTAAAGAAGTCATTTAAAAACCGGTATCGCACCAAAATATAACAAAGAATCTAATCAAACGGAACTAATAATAAATTCATTCCCTCTGCGTTGAAAAAAACCTTCTTTTTCAAGTTGGGTGAGATTTTTTTGTACGCTTTTAGAATCCCTCTTGACCTTGCATATTAGCTCTGACTCTGAAATCGTTGGATTTTCAATGAGTATTTTAAGAATCATCCCTCGAAGTTGTCGATTAGAGCCCTCGAATGGAGTCTGCTGTTGGTGATGCGCACTTTTTCTGTTTGGGTTGTTAAAATTCTTTTTTAACATGGCACCGTAATCCATAAGAGCGTAATACCACTCGCGAGGATCGGATCTGTCAAGCGTTTCTTCCACTAGTGGATAGATATCGTTATCTTTTACATCTTTCTCATCTTGAAAAAAGACATGGATGAACACGCTCCGCACGTTCGTTTCTATAAAAACAACAGGTTCATTGAACGCAAATGCAGAAATTGCAGCCGCCGTTGCTCTTCCGACTCCTGGTAGTGCCATTAAGTCTTTCAGATGTCTTGGGAACATCCCGTTAAATGTGTCAGCGATTATTCGTGCAGTTTTTTTAAGCGCCACAGCACGCCGGTTGTAGCCCAACCCATGCCAGACCTCAAGCACCTGATAAAGTGGCGCCATATTAAGCGAGGCAAAGTCAGGGAATACCCTAATGAACTGTTTGTATTTTTCAATGACTCGTTCCACTTGCGTCTGTTGAAGCATCATTTCCGAAACTAGAATGTGATACGGGTCGTTCACCTTTCGCCAAGGTAGAATGCGGCCATACTCTCTATAGTAGCTGTAGATTAGCTTTTGAAATGCTGCAACTTTTTCTGGCGTCAACATGCTGCCCCTATTCTATCTATATTATAAATTAATTAGTCTCACGGTGCAATGGCCTTCTATCGATCCATAAGTTGTTATTATTTAAATATACGAAGATCTGGTTCTGATGTCTCTTTTCAAAGGTTAAATTTTCAGTGTAGTCCATCGTAACTTATGTAGCGGTTTTTTTCGTAAATTAGTCCCCAAATTTGTTCTCCCTTAATGTTTGCGAGTCTGTCAGTTTGGAACTATTAAGTTTGCTTAAAAAAATAGTTAGTATGTCAGTAAAAAAATTCAAATCCTGACTGTCTAGTTGTTATTTGAGCGCGTGCGTTGCATCACAACAAAGAAAGTGCTTTTTAATCAAAACACCTTTCACAGAAGTAAGCAATGTCATGATTTCCGATGTCCCTAGTAACTCGCACTTTTAATACTTTACCCCCTATTTTCAAATGAAGCCGCCCGCAAGAGCAGCACTTTTTGAGTTTTATGGTGTCTATTAAATTTGGAATTAGTTTAAAATTACACTGCATCTCTTGATTACCAAAGTCATTTACTGTTAAGGTACTAGCACTTTTGCTACTGTAGCGGGGGTGTTCATCACTTGGATGGTGTACGGATTCCTGAACGCGACTCACAAATTCATAAAATAAGTCTAATGCATCATAGCTAAGTTTAAGCACTTTCTTTGATTTAATTTCGGTATACCAGCCACAGATTGGACATTTGCCCTCGATAAGCTCTTCGTCATTAATGCATTCACTGCAGCGGGGACATTCGAACTCCATAAAACACTCCTATTGGTAGATATAGTGTTAATTTAAAGTAACATCACAGCAACGGAAATTACGGTAGTCCATAACCCATCGTCTGTAACTACAGCCGATTTTGAAATGTTAAAGGTTTTTTTAGGTTCTGATTCAGTCCACGTATTATACATACTCGACGCTAATTTCTCAGCGTATTTGCCGGATACATCACTAGTCTCACCGAAAGCGTGGTGCTCTGAAATATAGCCAAATTCTTCTTCGCCGTTAGGAACGGCACATCCGAGGGAAGCGGAAATTCTTCTGTTTGGTTCATTTGACGAATTTCTTGACATAACACAAAAGACCACTTCTCCGGGGTTTAGTTCATTTAACCCCGTGTTTTTATCAATTATTTGGCAGTTTGGAGGCAATATTGAACTTACCATAACCAAATTAAATTTTTCAATTCCTGCGTCTCGTAGAGCCATCTCGAAACTCTCTAGGTTTTCTTTATGCCTTCCAGCACCATTTGTAAAAAATATTTTTCTCGGTAATAACCTCATCTTGACTATCACGCTCCCGTCGATACGTTATTTTTGTTATACAGTAAAGCATATCACCTTGTAAGTATTGTAAACGCTTATGCAAAGAATGTTGCTCGAAATAATAACTTTGATAGCAGCAGTAGCCGTTTTTACGGTTTTATTGCTCGCCGTAAGTCTGGCAGGCATTGGATCACTGGGCTATGTACTTGTTATACTAGCATTCCTCATAGTTATAAGCATCGCTGGAGTCAAGATCGCAAACTACGAAGTAACTTCAGGATAATATACTTTTAGCTAGTTATATATGCAATCTTCTTTAATTGTTGTATTTTTGGATGATGTAACTACTCTAGGTGGGAACTATGGACGTCAAAACAAACAGTATCCAGCTGAACACGAATCCCGGTGTTGATATTGTCGATATAACGGACAAAGTCCGTCACGCGTTAAGCGAAAGTGGTTTGAATAATGGTATCGTCACAGTATTTGTTCCTGGATCTACCGCATCTGTCACTACTATTGAATATGAATCTGGACTAGTGGTCGACATAAAGAGGGCATTCGAGAGGATCGCTCCGCGAGATATTCATTACGACCACGATTACAGGTGGCAGGATGGTAATGGACATTCGCACATTCGAGCATCACTACTAGGACCGAGCATAACTGTCCCGTTTGCAAAAGGGGCGTTAATGCTTGGAACGTGGCAACAGATTGTTTTTGTGGAGCTTGATGTGAAGCAAAGAAATAGAACCGTGATAATCCAAATCATTGGGAATTAACGACGCTTATTTCGAATTGAAGTCGTGCCGCTCTTTCGATGGCTTCTATTAGGATAAATGCTTCTTCGAGATCTACTCCCATCGCAAGAGAACCATGATTTTCCATAAGCACTCCTTTATGACCTTTTAACCCCTCAGATACAAGCGTACCTAATTCTGCACTGCCTGGTTTAGCATAGGGAATAACAGGCACGAAGTTCAAAAGTTCTCTACATTCAACCTCTATAGGACTAATGCCGCGCTTAAGGCACGCTAGAATGGTTGCATAATGTGAGTGGACGTGAATTATAGCTTTTGCATCACTCATTCGATATATTGCAAGGTGCGTTGGCAGCTCACTTGATGGTTTTGCACCTTCAACATGATGCCCTTCAATCGTTATAACTGATACTTGGGCCTCTTTTATCCTGTACTTAGGAACTTTCGAGGGAGATATGTATAGGATATCCTCATCTCTAATGCTCACATTTCCGCTTAACGACGACGTAAAGCCTTTTTCGTAAAGCATCTTCATATAAGTCGCAATTTCGTGTTTCAACATTACCACCGATTGTAGATGTTAAGGAAGTAGTCGCAATGTACGTGTCAAAAAGTAGAAGGGGTACATTATGCTATTCATTTTTCAGAGTTTGATAGCATTATGATCACTATGTTAAGCCAATCGAGTAATGTTTTTTAAGTAGCAACGTATTCATAACATTGTACAATTGACTTAATGTTGGCATTGTTCAGTAGCATACGTCACTCTGAACTCTCTTTTTCTTTTATATCTCCATCAGCGGCCTAACTTTAGAACATTGACCATAATTACCACTATCATCCCTAATCCAACCATTTTGATTATTGATACGATATAGTTTCTTTTCGATATGAAGCCTGAGTAGAACCCCAATAATGCGAGCGCAACAAGACTTAAAACAATTGACATAATTGGTGAACCAGTTGAAAGAAGATATGGCGATATTGGAACCAAACTTCCAATGAAACTAGATACTCCGTGCGCAGCCGAGTCCCGCATGATCTTCTTCCTCGTTAAGGACTCGACGTACGTATTTTCTAGTTTCCTCAGCAGTGACTTTTCTGTGGCTGTGAGCTTTCCATACTCCACAGCACTCTCGGCTAGGTATGCACCTAGGCTGTTTGTCATAGCCAATGCGATTGCACCACCTAATGCAGCGCCGACCACGATAGAATTTTTAACGTTCCCTATGGAAACACCGATAATTATGCCAAGCGTAGCAAGTAATCCATCAACAGATCCAAGGATTATATATCTCCCTTCTTCTATGTTGAAATTCATAAGATTTTAAAAACGTGCCCCCTCTTAGTTGATGAGCTGCATTGATAACAAGCGCCAAGTCAAATATATGGTTCCTGCTCATCTATCGTGAAGCGTTTCTTCTTCTTCAACAATTTTTTTTCCCGCTGCAATTTCATCGACGCTGTGGACAACTCCCCCAAGGTTCTCAATTACGCGTTCGACCATATCATAGCTAATGTCTGAGCCTTCAATAGTTATTTTAACATTTTCCGTCTGTTGGTCGACTTCATATAAGCTTAAATTTACTCCATCAACATTGTCTACGTCACCAAGATCATTTGCCAGTTGAATAATGGTCGGTTCGTGAGGCTTTAAGACATCCAAGACAAGTCTCTTGATTTGGGACATATTTCTGATCATCACCGTGTTTGGGTATTTAATTTTCTCGTTTATAATGCTATTTATACCTAGATCTCAATTCTTGAATCGCCGTAAGCCACCGCGAAGCATTTCTTACAAGATATTGCATCTTAATCTGCTGAGCTCCTCGGCTGAATTCTAAAGTGATCTTTCTTCCATCTATACTTACATTTGTCACATCGGTGATCTTGATAAGATACGCCCGTCCTGAAAAATAAGGCCTAAAATATAGAGACCCCTCAAAAAGTTTAATCTCTCCAGGCCTATTAAATGTCGTTAAAAATCGGTTTATGCTCTCGTTTCTTACGTTTATCAAAACTGCACTAAAGTTGTGCAAGATAGGTTTAAGGTGGGCAGTCTTTTTTATATTCACTCCGTCGTAAATGTCACCTATGGATCGTTCGCGCACAATTGCGCGAGCACTTGAAAGAAGGAATATCGCAGTCCCTCCAACGAGCATAATAGTAAATACTAGTGTTATAATTATGACAAGCAATATCCCTGAAAGCACATTTATCATTCCTACCACTAGTCTATGATGTTAATTAGCCACCTGGTAAATAAAGATTAATGATTTTATAATTAAAAAAGATGCAATAGGCGAATTCTTAACAAACCAAATTGAAAATCATTAATTCGAGGGATAGTGTCTTCAGTTTAATCCATAAATATCAGCGCGATGAAGATGCAAAGTACCCCGCAGATTTTTACTTTTTATCATATTATAGTCTAAAATACCAGTGAGATTCTTTATTAAAATGTTTTAGCAATATATTCTTGATAAGTGCTCCGTCGAAAGCTTAATAGGTAACATTTTATGATGTCAGGGTGTAACTAAGCTAATGCTCGAAAAACGTACGAGTAAGCTAATGCTCGAAATACGTAGAAAATTCTTGCATATATTTCTCGGCATCATTTTTTTTTGTTTGCTAATTTTTTTCCCTAAGAACATCGTACTCTTGTTCATTCTTGTGATACTTTTTGGCGGGTTGATCTCGGCGTATCTTTATACAAAGTATGATCTGCCCATCCTCAAGTGGGTATCCACGACACTCGATCGACCGAGCAAATTTCCCTTTAGAGGTGGGATTATGTTCTTGATCGGATGTTTTGCAGCTGTTTTATTTTTCAGCAGCTTTTATGCAGCACTCAGTATTTTAATCCTTTCAGTCGGGGATGGAATTGCTGCAATAGTGGGTCACTACTTAGGCAAGCACAAAATTGTCAAAAATAAAACGTTGGAGGGCACGACAGCATTTTTTGTCACAACGTTCATCGTACTAATATTTTTTTTACCAACATTTAAGGCTTTTTTCGTGGCACTCATAGTTGCCCTAATTGAACTTACGACACCCCAATACATTGATGACAACATTGCAATACCGCTAGTGAGCGGAGTATTACTATCTATATTATAATCCAATTAATGAAATATTCCTCGTCTATTCATCACGACATTCAAGTTCGAGCACTGCATGAACTAGTATATTTTAAAGCAAATAAGAACACAATTGTTTATGCGCTTTAAATCATACTTCATTGAATATTCAACAAGTGATGTATCAAATTCGTTCTAAATCAGACATCCATTAGCTTGTCTACTAATTAGGGTGATAAACGCACATAGAAATGGTGATTAGTGGGAGCTGAAGCTGTAAATGATCGTGATAAATAATCTTCGGGTTTTAATTTTACTTGCTTCAATTAACCATCTAAAAATCTTCATTTGGAGATCCAGGAAAGTAGCGATTGAAACTATCAGGGTCCATTTCCTTAATTAAACTTAAAGCTCTGAGCATCTTACGATCTACAACTTCTTCAGGATTGTCTAAAAATAGCCCAAGCACAACTGAATAAGCGATGTTGTTAAGGACATCGCTGGGTATGTTTAATTGACCATCTTGAGTAATCTCAGAGAGGATAAGTGATATTTCAAAAGCACAGTCCATGATTCTTTCGACACCAATCATATTTATTCGTTCACTGATATTTTGGACTTCGGTTTTTAAAACAGCTGTTGGTCCCTCGACAACCGGGATTCCAAGGCTTGAGTACGTCCGATCGAACTCGTTTTGAATCAGTAAATATAAATGTTCGCAATGACCTCCAGTGCTTGAATTTAGGGTACAATCATCGTTGCATAGCGCATCATAATGGGGGGTAATCCCTCGTGCTTTGTACGCATCCATTTTGTATTTGTCGCACATGAACATACAAGTGATAGTATGTCGCCTCTGTTATAAATCTGCTTCACATAAGGCTATCACAATTGCTAAAATATAACAATAAAAAAAATTGTTAACCAAAAGTTTAATCCTGTTTAAAATTCTTGAAAGATACACGGAAAATATTTAATATTTGGGTTATTTTAAGTGTTGAATAGTAATGATTAAAAGTAACGATAAATAAATGGGGATAACCTTGCCCTTCACATTTTACAAGTACTTCGACTCTGCAGTTAACAGTTTGGATGCAACGTCCTACCATTTCGATTTATTAAAAACAGCAAAGACGTACAATGAAGCATATGCAAATGCTAAGGCTTTGATATTTGAAGCCAAAAGCATGCTTGATAGCCTCGCAGCTACAATGAATGACTTATTTGATCTGGGCATCGTAGACTCACACGTTTTTCTTAATGATGACTTCATAGAGAAATTGCGTTCACAGACAAAATTTCCGGAAATTCAAAAAATGCATCCAGAAATTATTGATGGTTCTATATACAATTGTTTGATCTCAAGGGAAAGTTATTTCTGGAAGCTCAGGACGCATCTTGCAATGAATTTCATGTTTTTTGAGGTTAGTCCAAATCAGTATTTACTATCAGATGAGCCTGGAATCTATTCGTTCAACCCAGGAGTTGAAGCTATTGGGTTTTGTGATTCGCTCCTCCAAAGTCTGAAATATGCATTTTGCATTTTCAACGAACTACTTGAAGACGTTTTGTTATTAACAGAGAGGGCAGAAGCTTAGATAGATTCTTAGACGGTGTTGACATCAAAACTGTATGAACATACCGTCTATAGTCTTTGAACGCACTAATAACGAGGAAGTCGGTGACAGAATGGATAGCAGGAGGAATAAAGCTGAATATGCCATCATCGTTGATAAGCTCTTGAAACAGTACGGAAAGCTTACAGCGGTGAACAAAATATCGTTTAAGATACCCTTCAGCGAAATATTTGCCTTCTTGGGTCCTAATGGGGCTGGTAAAACGACAACTGTAGAGATGCTCGAATGTTTGAGAAAACCCTCAAGTGGGTCAGCACACATATTAGGACTAGACATAAGCAGAGATCAAAATGAAATTCGGAAGTGCATTGGAGTCCTCCCACAAGAGTTCAATACTTTTGACAGGTTGACCGTACGAGAAAACTTGCAGTACTTTGCGGCACTCTACGATCGAACGAAGAGCATCGACGACCTTATCCGTGACGTTGATCTTGTGGATAAAGCAGGCACACAGTTTAAAGACTTGTCCGGAGGCCTAAAGCAGCGCGTTGGCGTTGCGATAGCCCTGGTCAACGATCCAGAAGTCGTTTTTCTAGACGAGCCCACGGAGGGACTAGATCCCAAGTCACGAAGAGGAGTCTGGGATGTCATAAAAAGTCTCCGTGATCAGGGTAAGACAGTGTTTCTTACAACACATTACATGGAAGAAGCAGAGGCGTTAGCTGACACTGTTGCCATAATACTAGGCGGAACCATTAAGGCTATGGACTCGCCTGTTAATTTGATCAATCACTACAGCTCACGTGGTACTCTTATCATACATGGAGGAGGATCACTCGCATTTGAAGTAGTAAAGATCAGGTGGGATAACTCGAAACTTGAAAATGGTAATGTGATTGTTCCGCTGACAGAAAAGGGCGATCTTAATGAGATCGTAGAGCTTTTAGGTCGAAAAAGTATTCCATTCGAGGAACTAGAAATGAAACGATCAACTTTAGAAGATGTTTTTCTCAACATCACAGAAAAGGAGTTGGGGACTGAAATATGACTAATGAATACTAATCACACTCTCTACTATTAGGTAGGTACACATCTATTAAAGAAATTTGAAGACAAGCAATAAAAGATGAAAGAAAGAGGAGCTGGATTAAGCTCCTGCATAATATAAGATTCCTTTTCCTCCGTCGCCGCGGTCTCCCTGATAGACTTTGACGTTGTATGTCGTGCCATTGTATTCTAACTGGTCATCTTTCTGATAAATGAAGCCTGGAAGCCAATATCCGATCTTCCCAAGTACGACAATTTCACCTTTTGTCATCTGAGCCCCGACACGGCTTTCAGCGTCGCCTTCCACTACGATTTTGCCTCCATTTGCATGTATTCCTGCTTGAAGCTCCACGTTGCCTTTGACGACTATCTCGCCGCCCAGCATAAACTCTCCTATGTCGCTTCCGGCACTGCCACCTACAACGATTTTGCCGCCTTTCATGCCGCGCCAGTCGCCTCGGTAGTTAGCGCCTAGATAATCTCCAGCATCGCCATCAATGATGAGTTCTCCGCCTTGCATGCTAATTCCTGCATAACTACCAGCATCACCGTTGACTTTTATCAAACCTCCGGTCATCCAACCGCCGACGTAACTCCCTACTGATCCTTTGACAAGGATCTTACCGGCTGACATTCGCATGCCGATGTACTTGACTTTTGGGACTGAGCCGTCAATCACTATTCCGATTTCATTGGGATCGAGATCTGATTCTCCCGTCACGTCGAAATAATCGCCGAGGGCATACGTCCTGTTGCCCTCGTATATCTCAGTTGCCCTGATCTCGTCAAGCGTCTTCCCAGCAAAGTTGTCGGGAGTGATGTTATCCGCGTCGAGGAACAGATACTCTTTTTCCTTGGGCTTTAAGCTGATCTTTTTCATCTTACAGCGCCACCTCTGGCTTGATCTCAAGACTGTCACGAATGTACGCATCCTGGACAGGGTAGTTGTTCATCGTCACACTGTAGAATCGGAGGAACTTACTTTCGATATCATGCATTACCCGCGGATCCATCGTCCCGTTCATTGCATTGACCCAGATAGTTCGCTTGTTACCCTTACTGACCACCTCACCATCTAGGACTACGATATCGCCGCCCTTTATGGTGCAGGCGGTATTGGTAAACGCCTTTTTTATTCCGATAGGATCAGTTGTTGGATCCATTGTCTTTGGATTGTAGTTCAGCACCGCAACATCAGCGTCCGCGCCAACGCCAAGGTGCCCCTTCGTGTCGCCCAAGCCAAGGGCTCTCGCAGGTCCTGCGCGCGTCGACTTGGCAATGTCATAAAAGTCATACACTCTCGACAATCCTCCTATGTTGACCCTGTCTGGCACCCACTTATGGAGCGTTTCTAAACGTTCGAGACGCGCTTGGTTGGACATAAGCCAGCTGATGATTTTCGGGTAGCTCCTGAATGGCCCTGCGTTCGGGTGATCAGTCGTGATAAAGGCCCGCATTGGGTCATCAATCATAAGAGCGAGTTCTAGACCTATAGCCCACTGGATACCGCAAACGTGTATTTTTGGACTGTAAACGTACGGCACAACTCCAGCAGCGGTCTCCAGCTCGACATCCGAGTTCACCCATTTGAGGTGGTTAGTGTTGTGAAGGTAATACTCCATCGGACCGTCAGCCGTCATTGTCGTCGTTTCATCGAGTGTGACGAAGCCAACATCGACGGTCATATTCTTGTTCTTATTTATACTGTCGGCGATCTTGTCTGCTTCACTCTCAAAATCCTTCCACGTCGTTCCTCCATATGCATGGAACTGCATGTGAGCGAAGTTAATCACCTGGTCCCGTAGTTCTTTATTGTGCGGCATCACATTTTCAAGGAGCTTTATTGAGTCAAGTGTTGTCGTATAGTTGCCGGGGTGCCCTAGGTTGTTGCAGTGCAAATGAATCGACGTCGGAAGCTTTAGCGCCTCGTTTGCCTCTGTAAGTCCCTTTATTATCTCTAAAGGCGTAACGTCAAAGTATGGAACAGAGTCAGTTACCTGGACACAGTTCAATCCCCATCCCCATGCTTCAGATCCGCCTGGGTTTACGAGCTTGACGCAGTAGCCTTTTGTGGCGTTTAGCATCCACGCAATAAAAGCATTGAGTTTGTCTTTTTCGCCGCTTTTTATGTACTCCATTACAAGCCAGTTGTTGCCGAGCAGCGTGTAGGCCGACTGGTCGATCAGCGGGGTGTCTAATATCTCTTCATGAGTGTGCCTCGCAAGTAATGGCGGCATAGCAGCCTCATTGGCTTGCGTATAACCCATTTTTGAATAGAGATAACCCGTCTCAAAGGTGGAGGGGACTGAGAAGCCGCCTCCTGATCGTGTCATCTTCCCTCGGCGTGAGGTGTTGAAGAGCTTATCTTCTGGCCTCATTAAACGGCCCGCGTTCACTTTAGGCCCTGCGACGTGGCAATGTATATCGATACCACCAGCCATTACAACTTTGCCGCTTGCATCGATGACTTTCGCAGTCGCGGACACTTTGTCTACGATCTTATTGTCTCTGATGGCAATATCCATTACATCGCCGTTTACACCATTCTTTGGATCGTAAACGTATCCATTTTTGACTAGTATTTCACTCAAGTTCTTTCACTCTCCGTCCAATTATGTGGCCTTCTGTAATAAGCTGTCAAACGAGGGCGCAGTTACTGTGACTGCTGGTTTTTCTTCAGGTCTCTCACGGATCGCACTAGGAGTGCCTTTAAGCTCTTTTACCCTTTCGTGGATCCTTTCGATGATCTCTCGGTCGGTTAATATGCCTTCAGGAGGCTCCACAAATTTTCTCATCCTGATTGGCACGTTATCCATACGATAAGCGCTGCCTTCATCCTCGGCCCCAACCATTGCACTTGGTATATGAACAGTGGCAATTTCAGTTGTTGGCGTGGCGTGCGGGTCGACTGAGATCAGAGGAATCGAAGCGAGCCTCTTAACCATATCTATAGGGAAATGTGCTCCTGGATCTGCCGCAATGACGAGCGCTGCGTCTACTTCATTGTGCATGAGTAAATCTGTTGTCGACGATTCGCCTGGATTATATCTTGGATACCCGCGTGCAAAGTCAACAGCGTATGGAAATCCGCATTCCCACAGCGAAACTTGATTTGCGCCCGTTACATTGTAGTGCCCTCTCATGGGCATGATCAAAAACTTAGTGTACTTGTTAAGGTCTGTGGTTACCTTTATCGCAATATCGATGTTTCTGTGCTTTCCGCGCGTCTGAGTCAAGCCCATGCCGAAGAAGATTATGCCGAATCTCGAATCTTTCATCAACTGAGCGACCTTTTCGATTTCCTTCCTGGGGATACCGGCAACCGACTCTGGGAGCGGTTCCCCCCTAAAGGCCACGCGAAGCGCGTCCATCAGCTCGTAGTCACGACCTTGCTCAGGCTGAAGGAAAACGTCAGCTTTTTGAGCGGTTTCAGTGTTTCTTACATCAAGTACTATTTCTGTACGATCTGATTTACCACGTCCAGTGAAGAATCCGCGCTTGTAGAGCGAATATCGGCTCATGTGACGCGGATGTGCATTTACCGGGTTGCACCCCCAGTACACCACGCAGTCAGCGCGATTTATAATTTCGCCCAACGTGCACGTCGGGATTCCTACTGTATGAATCGCCAAGAGTGAGGGTCCGTGGCACACCGTGGCCGTATTGTCTATGATGCCGCCTGTGTCTTCGGTTAGCGCCATGCCAGCCTCTGTAGCCTCGCAAGAGGTCGAACTCCAGCCATAGTGGACGGGGTGTTTAGCATTGGCCAAGATCTCAGCAGCTTTGTTTATTGCGTCGTCCATCGTGCATTCAACTAACTCGCCACCTTTGCGTATCCTCGGGTGCAAGTGCCGATCAGGTGACTGAAGTGTCATGAACTTGTTGTCGCCGACGACGCATGCGTTACGGGTTGCTAATATCTTGCCGCTCTCGTCAATATCAGCTTCGATATCATCACAAAGAGTGCCGCAAAATGGACATACGATATCTGTTACCGTTCTCACGCCTCTACGCCTCCTTTCGTCGTTGTTTTGATAAGCGTTATCGCATCTAAAACTTTCTGTCCTGGAGCGGGAGTTATTGTCACTGAGATCCCCTTAAAAGAGGGCATACCGGTTGTATCTGTATCAGGATTTACTATTTGGTTTGCCCATGGTCCCATCGGGATGAATACGATTCCTGGATGTGGACCATAGCGGGATCTCGCTGCTTTTACGATTACCTCTCCGTAGTCGGACTTTACTAGGACGGTCGATCCAGGCCAAATGTTTAGCACTTTGAGGTCGCGGGGGTCGATTTGCACGACCCCAGCAGCATCAATGTATTCTGGTTTGTCCTTGAATCCTTCGATGGCAATGCCCTGTTCAACGGTGCGACCAGTTATGAGATTGGCCTTCAGAACGTTGTCAGAACTCATCTGCTATGGCACCTTCCTGTCCAGCAGCGCGAGCCTGCTTAAGCGGGTTTGGTCCCAGTTTCTTTATGGTGTTGACCATGTCTTGGACCACTTCAGCCCAGAGTGCACCTTCTGAGGCTGAAACAAACGTCATGCGTAGGCGCTCGCGGTCGTAACCGTACTCTTCAATGAGCTTTCTCATCAGTGCCACGCGCCGGCGTGATTTAAAGTTACCGGCGAGGTAGTGACAGTCACCTATGTGACAGCCCGACACTAAAACACCATCGGCTCCAAGGCTAAGTGCCTTAAGGACAAACGCAGGATCGAGTCTACCGGTACACATAACTCGAATGACCCGTACGTTTGGCGGGTATTGCGTTCTGGCTGTCCCCGCAAGATCAGCTCCCGCGTAGGTACACCAGTTGCATAGTATTCCTAATATGTTTGGTTCAAATTCGCTTGCCATTGACATCACCACCCCTGGGCAAATGCTTCAATTTCACTCATTATCTGCTCGTTGGTGAAGTGCTGCATCTTTATAGCGCCACTCGGGCACGCTGAACCACAGGTACCGCACCCTTTACATTTTGCCTCGTTGACGTGAGCGATTAACTTGCTGTCAACGTGTGTCAACTCCGTGGCACCGTATGGACACATGCCTATGCATGTTGCACATCCACCACAGCGTTCCTCGTCGACTATTGCGTATATCGGCTCAAGCGTAACGGATCCTCTGTGTATCGGAATTGATGCTGCAGCTGCCGCTGCACCAGCGTGAGCGACTACATCCGGGATATCTCTCGGCCCTTGGCACATTCCTGCAAGGAACACGCCGTCAGTCGTCGTCGACATCGGGTTGAGCTTTGGATGCGCTTCAAGCAGCCATCCATCTGGGCTGTTTGACAGCGTGAGAAGCTTCTTTATCTTCTGGGTGCTCTCCGTTGGCACTACCGCGCTCGCAAGCACTACCATGTCCATCTCCATTTCCATTATTTCACCGAGAAGCGTGTCTTCAGCGGTGACGATTAGATTCTTTGTGATGGGATCTTCAGTTATTCTGGCTACGCGCCCTCGGATAAACTTGCCGCCTTCGTCCTGAATGCGGTAGTAGAACTCCTCGTAGGCCTTCCCGAACGACCGTATATCCATGTAGAACAGGTACGGCACACAGCCAGGTATCTTTTCGATCAGCTGGTGAGCGTGCTTCAAGCTGTACATACAGCAGACTCGTGAGCAGTACGGTTTCGCGCCGTCCTCCTCATCTTGGTCTCTTGACCCTGCACAGAGCACGAAACCGACACTCTTCGGTTGCTTGCCGTCAGAGGGCCGGATAACCTTACCTCCAGTTGGCCCAGACGCGCCGATCAGCCTCTCAAACTCAAGGCCGGTTACGACGTTATCGTATACCTTGTATCCCCACTCTTCCTTCCTCTCGA
>Ga0187769_10000409_pt1 | contig 23622 bp, 20 predicted proteins | sample 0116_SJ02_MP02_1_FD_133140 | JGI IMG/M metagenome (GOLD analysis project Ga0187769, IMG submission 133140) | Tropical peat soil microbial communities from peatlands in Department of Meta, Colombia - 0116_SJ02_MP02_10_MG | ecosystem: Environmental > Terrestrial > Soil > Wetlands > Peat | place... | reverse complement strand
GAAGATCACCACCGGCTCCGGTCCGCTACGCGAGAAGTTCGAGCGGATCGCCAAACGCCGCGGACGCAAGATCGCCAAGGTCGCGATCGCCCGCGAGATCCTCACCCTGGCCTACTACGGACTACGCGACGGAGAGATCCGTTGCCTAGCGCGCCGCAGCCGCGCGAGCGCGAAAGAGAAGCTGGCGGCATGACCCGCCGCGTGCTCACCAACAGCAAGGCTTCCGCCCACGACCACGGCGCGATGCGCACGCTCGGGCGAGCTCGACGTTTGTCATGGCCTCGCTAACACCGGACGGCCGCCCACTTGATCGAGCCCCCGAGCACCGCACGACACGCTGGTCCGCCCCGCGCGACCGGATGGATGACTGGAGCACGCTCCCCAGCCGGCAAGCAGTCACCGAACCGGCACCCAACCACCCGAGCCCCCTGACCAACCCAACCCCCCGGACGCCAGACTCAGCCCGCCGCGTCAAGCGCCCAATCAGCGCTTCGATCAACCCCGCCCGCCGCCACCGCGCTTGACCCGCCAGGCCTCGCCCGGCCACACCACAACCAAGCCGGGGCACAACCCCGAAACCCCTTTACCTACCGGACGATCCCGACGACCACCCACCCCACATCGCAGGCGAACATCACAAACCACCAACCGCCGCTTGACACCACCCGCCCCTTCATGGATGACAAACGTTCCTCCACAAGAGGCTTAGGACTCCATATCAGGCACGACGTGATGGTGCTTGCTCGGAATCGCCGGGCCAGCAAACTCGGGACGACTGTCGCAATCGCCCAATCTCAGCCGTGCCGCGCCTCGGACTTGGACGATTCCTCTTCTCTTTGCCGCCAGCCCGATGCGCGCCTGTGCAATGGCGACCAACCGTAGCTCCGCAAAGACGCGGTGCTAGAAGTCGGCGAGCAACCCGGCGCCCGTACCGGGACCGCGTTTGGTCGCCAATCCGACTACGCCGCACCAACCCACGGCGGGACGGGAGCGACCGCGAGCTTGCCGCGGTGAGTTACGGCGGATCAGGCCTTGCGAGTATGCAATCGTTAGGACAGCCGCTGGACGGCTCTCGACCCTGGGTGGCGCGCGGAGGGCGTAGGAGATGAGCAAAGAGAAGTTGGTTCAGAGCCGGCTGAGGAGAGCCGGCGTTATCGAGTTGGCGCCAGGCGAAGCCGGCACGCTCGCCGGCGAGTCGACCTTGGTTTTGCGCGGCGGGTACCGATCGACCCTGGAGATCTTCAATCCACATGGACAACAAATCGGTACCGCGAAAAGAAGTCGTGGCAGATACTCCGGAGACGGCTACCAGTATCGGTACGAGCTGTTGGGCCTACGGCCAAGATTCATCCTCACGGACATATCGAAAGGCCGGTTCGTCTCCATCCCCGAACACTTTACGGTCGAAGAGGTAGACGGAGCACACATCGCCTCTGTCATTGAGGAACAGCGATCGTAGACCGCGGCGTCGAGGCGACGCCTCGACTCCCGCGGGAAAGCTTTGTCTTTGAACGCAATGGTGAGACCATCGCGAACCCTGTTGAAGATGCCGCGCAAGGAGCTCAGGCGGGCCCGGCCGCGGGCTCCCACATCCAATCCGATCGCGCTGCTTCAACAGCACTACGACCGATTCCTCAGCAGTCAACTGTTCTACGTCATGGATCCGTCGAACTGTCAGGTCGCTAGAATCACCTACCTGCCCGGACGGCAGGGGTAGGTACTTGAACAGCAGCCCCGCACAGAGGGACTGTTTCCGACGATCACGGTAGCGGCGTGCATCGTCGTGAACAACGCGTTCGCCTCGCCGCCGACCGGGGGCGCGGGCCAGTTGAGTCTATCGCCTCCACGAAATCACGCCGGTACTCGATCTGTCGCCACGGGGATCGCCGGAGCGTCTAGTCGCAAGACTCTGGAGGCGATAGTCCGGTCGACTTCGTCCGCGTGATCGGAAACGTGACACTCGTATCGTCTGGCGCCGGCGGCAGCAACCCCTCCCGTGTCGCGAAGCACTGGAAGCTCCGCCCGCCTGAGAATGATGAATGCTGGGATCGCGCGCACAACAGAACCGGGCGCCCGCATGGTCGACGGGGCGCATCTCAACCCACCCCCGTCGATGACGCCCTCTCGGCGAGGGCGGACACGAAGGTCGCCCCGAGGCGCGCCGCCCCGTTAAGCGGGAAGCTCCTCACCCTCGGCGGAGGGTGGGTTATCAGCCAGTGGTGGTTACACAACCGCAGCCGCCCAACGGATCTTTCGCCCCGAGAGCGGGGCTAGGATGTGCACCGTGGTTAGGCGTGAGCGCGCTCGCGTGCGAGTAATGGGTTCGGGGCCGGTGTGAAGTGAAGCGCACATGTGATTTCGGGGATCTGTCGGTAGTGGTGGCCCTCCTGGGCTCGCTCAACCGATGCAGATAGTCCCGATCACCACCGGTTGAGGCTGGTTCGTGAGGTTCACCACCGCGCCTAGCCACACCCGCCCCCTGGGCCCGGTCGGGCCGGAGAGCGCGAGCGCGACGTCGCCCCACTGAGCGCTGGCCTTGGGATAGAAGAAGCCGCTGGTGGCATGCGGGGCCGCGGCCCCGCAGCGGCCGTTGGATGAACTGGTCTGATCCGGTGGCACCGTCACGACGTCACTTGAAAGGGTGCGGATCCGCTGCGTGGCCGGTGCACAGGTCACGCCGACGAGATAGGTCTGCGGCTGCGCGCTCCGATTAACTAGGGTCGTGATCCAGCCGTGGCCGGCGGGCGCCGACTCGGCCACGAACACGTCAGCGGGAATCCCGTTCGCCGATGCCGAAGACCCGCTGATCGGCCGGGGATCTGCCTTCGGACAGCGCTCGGTGTACCCGCCAATCGAATTCGGACTCAACTCGATCTTCCGAGAGCGGCTGACGAAACTGCGTGAGCTGCAAACCGCGCCGGCAATGAAGGGTTCTGGGCTGGTACTCAGGTTGAGCACGCCCTCGGTCCAGCCATGGGCGAGCGGGCCTGAGATCGAGAGGACGACCTGCCCATAGGCGGCTTTGTCGCCGACTCCGAAGAACCCCGATATGCCATGCGGGGCGGCTCGCGGGCAGCTTTCATTGAAGCCACCGACGGTGCCTGCCGCGGCCTGGCTGCTCTGGCCCTTGTAGATCACTGTGAGGGGAAGGCTCGCTGCCACAGCGGGCTGGACCTCCACGACGCCCGCCAGAACGCTCATAGCAGTCAGCAGGAGGAAAAACGACCGCGCCTTGGGCGCGCTGAGGTATCCGCACCCGATGGGCCTCATGACTCCGGGCGGCAGTGTCTCACTCAATAGATGCTCGGTCAAGCGCGGCAGACAGGACGGTGGGGGTCCCGGGCGGCGGCACGCCGACTGAAATGTTCACTTACTAACGCTTCCCTTGGCGGCCCCCGAGCTGTGCGAGGGCGCCGGCTTGCTGAAGGCCCGCGTAGTGTATGGTCCCGAGCCCTCGTGCCTGGCAAGCGCCCGGAGCTGCTCCTCGCGCTCGTAGGAATATTGCCCTGGTCCTGAAGTGCCGCAAAGATGGTTAGCCGCGGCGGCAGCGCTACAAGCGTCTACTCCACAGGGCAACGGGACATCGCTTTGTTTGTCGCCGCCGATCGTGTCGGACTATCGCGTTGGCGACGTGCGCATCCTCCGCGATCCCGAACGCAGTGTTCCCTCGGGCGGGACTGGCTCCATCGCGCCCAATCGAGCCCCGGACGGGCCGAAGCCGCCTCAGTTGGGGGTGGACGATGGTCGCGTCAACCATCGTCCAGAGGAGGACGCCATGGAGTCCATAGCGTTGCTGGATCGCACCGGGCGGCGTCGGTCACCGGCGACGACGTCCACGTTCCACCGAGGGGTGTCGCCGGGCAACAAAGGGCTGCGGTATCCGCCCGACCCACCGACGGTCGAGGAGATCGTCGCGGTTATGCGCGCTGCCGGGGATTGCCCCGAGGGCGTGCGGCTACGCGGCGTGATTGTCGTGCTGTGGCGCGCGGGGCTTCGGATCAGCGAAGCGCTCGCGCTCAACGAACCAACCTCGACCCTGAGCGAGGCGCTCTGCTCGTTCGCCACGGGAAGGGGGACAAGCGGCGCGAGGTTGGGATGGACCGCTGGGGGTGGTCGCACCTCACGCCATGGCTGCAGCTGCGGAGCGGTCTGCCGGTCGGTCGGCTGTTCTGCGTTGTCCGCGGACCGACACGCGGCCGGCCGTGCGCGCCAGCGGGGTCCGCAAGCAGCTGCATGACACAGCGGTCGTGGCAGGTGTGCGTCGGCGGTTCGCACCGCACCATTAAGCCGACCCGTTCGTTGTGCCGACCTGTGCGCGAATTTCCTGCTCAGAAGCAACCAGGCTCAGAATCGGTCGGCATAATTCACGAGTCTCCGCAACGGGCATCAGCGCGCGTTACCGAAACGATCGGCGCTCCCGCTCCTCAGGCCGAGCTAACTGGCGCCGTTGCTCGCCAGCGGCTTCGGGGTCAGGTCCGGCGTGCAGCCATACATTGGTTGCCGCGGTTTGCTCGCTCCGCACACTGAGGCTCTCCACTGCGACGTCGTTCGCCGAGTGCAGCACCTCGCTTCTCGAAAAGCGAACCAAGAACGACGATCAAACGTGTCCGCGTTATGCCGATTCGATGCGACGTGCGCCTGTATTTCGCGCAGTTCGTCGTCGAGGTCGGCTTAACGATCGAGTCGGCCTAATGGTGTTTGTGCCGACGTCGGCACAACCATCAGCTGCGCCACGCGCATGCGGTGGAGATGTCGCGCGAGGGGATCTCGCTCATCGTGATCCAGCGACAACTCCGGCACGCAGACCTCGCGGTCACCTCGAGATACCTGCGCGGCATCGACAACACCGAGATCATCCAGGCCGTGCATCAGCGGCCCGAGCCGATGATCCCCGCCGGTCGAGAACTCCTCGCCGGGCGCTGATCGCCGCCCGCTTGCCAAATAGGCGTTCGTGGGCCGCGGGCCGGCGCGGCCCAACACGCGGATGCGCAGAAGCACCGACGCGGGACCCGCCACGCACAGGGGGAGTCTGAAGTCGCCGTAGCGCCCGTGCCACCCGAGCTCGAGTGTGATCGCTTTCTTGGCCACGCGTCGAGCTAGAAGCGACTGCTCGTAACTAAACGCGGTCCGGAAACTCGCCAGCGAAGCGCCGGAGGCGGAGTTCGTGGCCCAGCCACCCGCGAATGACGTTGCCGACGATCTGCGTTTCCCTGCTGTTCTAATCGAAAGAGGCCGCTACGAGCTCGGTCTGTCGTAGATCCGCGATGAGCTCGTCCTCGGGAAGATCACGGAGGATCGGAGGTGGACCCGGCACGACATTGCGGTACTTCGTCAGGAGAACTCGCGCTTGCTGCTCCGTCGTCATTGGTCACATGGTACGCCCTGATCAGACGGCACCCGAGCTCTGGCTTTACGAAGGCGATCACGTGGCTAGGCGCCAGGCGGGCCAATCCCTGGTCGCCAAACCGCTCGTCCGGTACGCGCTGGCAGGGCCGAGAAGCGATCATCAGGCCGAGCAGCGTGGCGCCACTGCTATCCGCGCGAACCAGTAGTCCCATGGCCTACGAGAGCAGTAGTGCAGCGGGTACGTCGGGCTCGCGCGGACCGTCGGGCTGGGATGCAGTCGTCCGCCGCGTGGGGAAGCCAACCGAGTGCCTGTGGTGTTGCGGTAGTCGGCCAACGGCGACGCATCCGTATCTGGAGTGCCGGCTCTGCTCACCGCACCCGGTCGCGGCTATCGCTGTAGTGTTCGAGTCGCGACCCGGCGTTACCTTCGATCGGCGGCGAGGGGCCTCCCAGCCGTCAGCCAAAAAACCGGTGTGGCACAGTTAACGACCATGGCGAGGAAATAAATTCGCACGGATGCCATCGACTCGGCTATAGGTTCCTAGCGGCTCACAGCGCCCGAACCCGTCAAGCTAGGCGCGCGCATGGGCCCGTTAGCAATCCACCTGGGGGTCACAATGTCTGCAATTTCACGGGTCGATTCCGACTTTGCGTTCCTCGGGGCGGTTGAGCCCGCTGTAGCAGCCCCGCCAGCTGGGGATCCGCTCGGTCCGCTCGCGGAGCTTCCGGGCCCTGGGGACACTCCCGGCGTCTGGCTCGGCCACGGCTTCAATGCGATCTGGCGCCCGCACCAGCTCAGCTCAGGGCACGATCGTTTTCTCGAGCTGAACCTCACCGACGACAAGATCGTGTTCACGAGGATCGATGGCGACATTCCGAATCGTGGTCTGGACATGCCCGACATCAACATGCACGGCGTCACCTACATGCAGCAGATCAACGAGGCCGGCAACCCGGCCGCGGGGCTGCACGTCGAGCCTGGTATCTGGGCGGTGGTACCTCAAACCAGCAATCCGGCTGAGCCTCAAACCGTCGTGCGGATGGCGTCGATTCCACACGGGACCGTGATCAATGCACAGGGCGTCTTCCAAGTGATCCCGGGCGGCCCTCAGATCATTCCCAACAACAACATCCTGCCGTTTTTCTTCAATACGCCTGCTCCCACTGACGCTCAGTTCGATCAGGTCGCGCAGACGTTCCCCGAGCTCGACCTGTCGATCCCAACGCAGTTCCGCCAGGAGCCCGCCGGCATCTCACAGGCCGACCTGCAGAACATCGTGAAGAACCCGAACAGCGTCATTCAAGACGCGCTCCACGCGTCGCTTCAGGGCACCAGTATGGAGAGCAGAACGTTTCTCCACATCTCGACCACCAACAGCGTCATCAAAGGGGGCGGCGGGACAGCAAACACCGCGTTTCTGACCGCGAGCACAGATCCGAACGTTGGCAACGCTCGGGCCACAGAGATGCAAGCAACCTTCTGGATCGAGACGATCGCTGGCACCGCCGGCGCGCCCGCAAAGCTGCAGCTCCAGTACACGCAGCTGGTGATGCTCGACTTCAACGGGATCCACTGGCCTCACGTGACGGTTGGCACCCTGGTGAAGCAGTAGAGGGCCCGAACACTCCAAGGGCGCCGTTGAGCCCGCTCCTCTCGGGCCAGAGGTGTACGCCAAAGCACGACCAGGGGAGGTCAATGGCCTTGGGCATGTCGCGGTCACTGCCGACTTGACGTGATAGGAGGTACTTCATGGCCAATCTCGGTAACGCATGGCACGTTCCCGCAAATCCTGAGCCACGGGGCGTCTCGGGGATGCGCGACCCCACTTTTCCTACAGAGCCGACGCCTTCGGTGTCGATTATGAGCGGGAATCAGTATCAGGGGCAAGGGAACCCCGGAAATCAGCTCCAGGTTGGCAGCAGCGTCTTCTATAGGACAGCGAATAGTGTGGCCTGGACAGAGGTACCGATGACCTTCCTCGCGACGGTCGCCAATAACAAGTACTACTCGGCGGCGATCCCGACCGCAGGCCTCGCCGCGGGCGTCGTGCTCGAGTACTACCTCTGCATCGCCTACGACGATCATGACACAACGTTCTTGCTGCTAGGCCCCGACGGCATGACATCGGCCACGGCAGCAGCCGAGGCGGACGCCCAGTCGGCACCCTTCACGTTCTCGATCGATCTGCCGAGCGAACGTGGTGTGTGGGATCCAGTTTTCCAGCTTCCTAACGTCGGAATCCACGCGACCGTCCTCGCGACCGGCATGGTTCTCATGTGGGGACGCCGCGACTCCCCAGACGAGTCGCTCGATGTCGATCCGCCCAGCCCACTGCACGTCGGGGAACCTCCGGCTCCGCCGGCGCAGTGCACCCCGTTCCTTCTCGACCCGGGCACCCTCAAGGCCACGGCCACGGACAAGCCACCGCTACAGAGTGGCGGCAATGCGAATCTGTTCTGCTCTGGCCATACCCTCCTGGCTGATGGGCGGGTCCTCGTCGCCGGCGGGCATCTGGCCGACGGCGCGGGTCTCACTGCCACGACGATCTATGGCCCGGCCGCCAACAGCTGGTCGGCGAGCGCATCTATGGCCCACGGGCGGTGGTATCCGTCGCTGACCATCTTGCCCGATGGCAGCGTTCTCGTCCTCTCGGGTAGTTACCGCGGGCCTGACGGAGGAACGCTCAACAATGAGGTGCCGGAGCGGTGGGCGGCCGGAGCCATTACGGAGGTCGCTCCTCCGCCGAACGGCGCGTTCGACCTCTATCCGCGCATGCACGTCGCTTCCACGGGAATCGTCTACATCACTGGCTCGCTCCAACAGACGTGGTCACTCGACGTGCTGGGCGGGGGCGGGTGGAGCCAGGTACCGACCCAGCGTGACAATGCGCAGCGTGACTATGCGCCGTCGGTCCTCCACGACGTCGACAAGGTCATCTACATCGGTGGCGGTAACGCGCCCACGGCGAACACCGAGCTGCTCGATCTCAGCCAAGCCCATCCAGCATGGCAGCCCGGGGCTCCGATGGCCTTTCCCCGTCGACAGCACAACGCCACGATCCTGGCCGACGGAACTGTCCTCGTAACAGGAGGTACTCGCAGCGGCGGAACGGTTCCCCCAGAGAACTTCAACAACCTCGATCCGGGGCAGCCCGTTCATATAGCAGAGCTGTGGGATCCGACTAGCAACACGTGGACTCAGCTGGCCGCGGAAGCGACCGATCGTTGCTACCACGCCACCGCTGTACTGCTACCTGACGGCCGGGTTCTGAGCGCCGGTAGCGGGGAGTTCTTCCCGATCGAGGGCGTGCAGGAGGAGAACGACCCGGGCGACAGCCACCAGGACGCGCAGATCTTTTCCCCGCCATACCTGTTCAAGGGGACGCGGCCGGTCATTACGTCGGCGCCCAGTAGTGTTGGGTACGCGGAAACGTTCCAGGTTGAATGCGACCAGCCGGCGGGCATCACCAAGATCACCTGGATTCGCCTCTCGTCCGTCACTCATTCGTTCAACGGGAGCCAGCGGTTCGCATCGCTCTCTTTCACGGTTAGTGGCGGTGGGCTACAGGTTGACGCACCGACCAACTCGAACGTCTGCCCTCCCGGTCCGTACATGCTGTTCCTGATCGCCAGCTCCGGGGTTCCGTCAGTCGCGGCGATCGTCAACTTGGCGGCACCTGCTGCTGCGGCGCCGAGCCCCGAGGTGGCGTCGGCTCTGACGGCTCGCGAGGCTGCCGCACCGGCGTCCGACGTGCTCGCACGGCATACCGAGACCCTTACCGCGGCCAGGGGTACCAAGGTCGTCGTTGGACTACGCGGAACCTGTCCATATGGCATCGCCGCTTGCTGGGGTGGAGCCCACGAGGCACTGGCGCATCTCACTGATGTCGACCTGGTGGATCCACTTCCAGATGCTGATGCGTCTACCGCGACGGTCTTCCTCGATGGCGACGGATTGCCTCCAATCGATGACTGGCTCAGCGAGTTCCACAGCGTCGTCAACGACTCCTACACCCTCCTGGGCTTCGAAGTTACCTTGCGTGGGACGGTAGTGGTGGACAAGGGGCGACTCCGTCTCCTCGGGGATGGCGCACGCCCGAGCGTCGACCTCGTCCCGCTTACCCAAAAGGTGCAAATGCAGCGCGCGCCGCGCGTCCCCGCGCCGCCACTGCCCGAAGAGCTGCAAGCATACGACGCGTTGTTCGCTAAGGCGGCGTCTGGACCGCTTCAAGGCATCGTCACTGGGCCCTTGCGTCAAATCGGCGATGACGCCGTCGTCGAGGTCCGGCAGGTCGAGGTATGAGCCCCACCGATTGCATCGGTGTCATGCTCGGGACCCGGCGAGCGGGCCAGCTCCGGCGCAAGTCCTCCGCGTGCCAAGCAAAATCATCCGATTACGGCTCCGTTTGCAGGCTCTTCGCCAGATGCATCGGATTCGCGTTGGTGGGGATCGGACCAGAGGGGACGTTGATCAGACCGTAGACGTCGATCCTGCCGTCGTAGGTGGGGGCGAACACCTTTCCATTTGCAACGACAGGTGGGCAGAACTTGCAGTGGTCGAAACCGTTGCCTGGGATGTGGGCACTGTCCCAGAGCAGCTTCAGCCGTGGCGTCCCGTCCGCATTGGGCACCGGATCGAGATTGTCGGCATCGTAGGCGCGCAGGATTCCGGGTACAACGAACTTGTTCGCGTCGCCCGAGATAGGTGCGAGCGCCCAGACGATCCCGGTGTTCGGCTGCCCGCCGTTTGACGACAGGGCGAGGACGCCGCCCGGCATTCCGCCCCTGCCTCCGGCCCCCGCCGACGCGGTTTCGGCGCTCTTGGCGAGAAAGGTCACGTTGCCCGATGGGTCCACCGTCCACGCTCGCAGGTGCTCGTTCTCCCCCCAACAAAACAGCATCGGGCCATGCACCGGGCTCTGCCAGAACACGGAGCCGGCATGCAGGTGATGCGTCTTTCCGTCATACAGGTGATCCAGATTTGCGACGACGGATGCGTCGATCCCGAACCCGGGAAAATACGTGTAGAACATCGGCTGCTGCTTGAGGACGCCAAAGTTGCTGCCCTGCCCAAAGAGAGCAGTCTTTTGATCGAGCACGTAAAGCACGCCGTCCTTGCCAGCGCCGACGACCAGACTCATGCCCGGTATAGCGAGTGGCCCCGCCGATCCGAGATCGTAGTCTTGGAAGTCGTCGTCGCCATTGGGATTGCGGACGTTGTCGTGAAACGGCGTGAACCAACCGACGGCAGCCAGAGTTCCCGCGGCGTTGGCAGCCGGCGGCGGCGTGTAGTGCAGCTTAACGATACTTTCCGGCAGATCCCCGGCGGGCGGCGGCACCTCGACCCCGTAGTTGCCCGTCATGACGTACAGGTCGCCCGCTTCGTCGGCGGCAATACCGCCGCCTCCTTGCCAGATTCCACAACCATGACCGTGAGGTGTCGTACACCACGCCGCGGTCTGGTGAAATTCATCGACGTCAAACGCGATGACCCAGCCGTGCGACAACGGGTCGCCGGTTTCATGCGTCACCGAAAACGCCGCAAAGAGAGTCTTGTGCTGTGTGTCGGCCGAGTCGAGTGGCGTCGTGAGCAGAAGTGCGGCTCGTTGCTTATTACGCGAGGGTACGAGCTGCACGTCAGGAGCGCCTTGTGCGGCGGCATTAGCCTCGATCGTTATTGGTTGGTGACGCGGCTGTCCCGTGGCGATGTCCAACGCGTGAAGCTGAAATTGCGCGTTGGCGAGACTTCCGTCCGGGCTCGTCCAGCAGACGATGTACATCGTAGTCATGTCGGGGTCGATCACCGGCGTACTCAGGATGCCCCAATGAATATTGATATCGAAGAGCTGGATCTGAAACGGGCCTGGCAGGAGGGGCCGTCCCAGATTCACCGGCTCGGCCCAGACGGCCTGACCGGTGTCGGCATCGAAGGCCCAGACGTTGTTCGCCATCGTGCAAACGTACACAACATCCCGCGCCTGACCGCCTATCTGCACGCCAGAAACAACCAGAGGCTGCGCCTCGATGCGCGGATCGTCGGTCACATCGAGGCTGAAATGCTTCACGAGCAGGTTACTGCCGACAAGTGCCGGCGTAAGGGCGGTCTCCTGGGTGTTCGCCCCAGTGCGACCATTAGTATATGAGCGAGTCAGTACATTCATCTCGGCTCCCCTTCGGTGGAATCATGGCTAGTGGGTGACTGCTTTTCGCGGCCGGCCACTGATGGCATGCGCCAGCGTGGTTGGTGTTTGGCACGGTGAATCGAAGACGAGCCTCTCGTCGGTGAGCTTCGACTCCGGGGACCTATCCGCCCCGGTTGACCGACGGTGCGGACACCAGATCGCATTGCCCCCACGGCCGACCCGCACGGGTGGAGCGCCCGCAGGACCGGGCATCTCCCTCAGCAGACCCGGTGCATCCTCGGCTTTCAGCTCGGCTGCCTCGGCGTACGCACCCGCCCGAGCAACGCGAAATCGGGATCGAGCTGGGAAATTGCTGTCATGTGCGACTCCTGTGCGCCGCAAGAGCGCTCCCGGCGCCCCACTTTCCGAGGCGCGGTCCCGCCTGTGCAGAGCATAGATTCTGCGGCCGCCGGTGTGTGGATTTATTGTCGGTTGTCGCCTCTGGCTTCGGTCCGGCTCGGCGCGTTCACAAGGACATCACGACCCGTCCACACCATTCGCCTCTGGCCCACTCGCCAATCCGGCAGCAGCTCCGGTTGCGGCCCGGCGACCATCGGCGCTGACAAATCGGCATGCGCGCTCGGGTCGTGCTCTCACCGGGCACTGCTCCGTCTGGCGCGGCCGAGGTGAACGGCGAGGTTGCTGATGAAGCAGAAGAATCGTCCGACGTTGCCGACGGCGAGCCAGCAGCCGGCTTCGCCTGACCGGGCGCTGACCCGGCAGGCGCCTGATGGCGTCTGGCCTCGGCTTTCGGCATGAAGGAACGTCGCGTCGTAGTTGATGCCGGCCTCCAGTTCATCGCCCGCGTAGACCCGGATCGTTCCCGTGCCCTCACCGGCGACCTTGCCGTTGCCGGACGCACCGCGACTCGCTCGGGAGAAGGCGTCGTCACGAGATCGCTCTCGAGAGCGCTGGCCCGGCTTAGAGCGGCACGCAGCCGGCGTCTCGCCGGCGAAGGCCGCCCGCCCGGCGGGGTGCTGCCGCGGTGGACGCACCCTCGGACGCTCCGATCTCCCGCGGCTTGGTTCTGCGCTACCTCGGGAACCTTCGTGACCACGCAATTCGTGACCCGATTTCGGCGGCGTCAGTCGTAGGTCCCGGACACGCGAATCGCCGAGCGGTCGAAGTCGGGATCGCTCTAGATCGAGTGACTCAAATCACGTTGGCGACATGGTGGCTCCTATCACGGAGCAGACATCCACCAAGATCACGGCGATTGCGCGCAAACTGGCGAGGTTAACGTCACGGCGGGCAAGTCGGTGGGCGCAAGGGTGATTGCGAGCGACAATGAGTACCGATACGCCACGAAGCCTACCGTGACGGCGGGCGACCCAACCAGCGTGAACACGTCAGCGTCAGTGTGGGTGACTATCCACGGCACGAATTTCGATGGAGCATCTGCCGTAAGTTTCGACGGCCCCAACGCGGAAATCGCGCCGGTCTCGCGTGCGATGATAAACGCCGTCGGCCCCGCAGGGAACGGGGAGGTCCACGTAGTGGTGACAACGCCCGGTGGAACAAGCGACCGACGACCGAAGCGACGTTCACGCGTCCGGAGGCCGTGTAATCTAGCCGCTCAGGTGCGCGGCACCGGTAGACGCTATCGGCGTGCCGGCCGGAACGGCTGCTAACCACACGACGATGATCGATCGGGCGTGGCGACGCTAGTAGAAGTCGAGCGAAGCTCCGAATCGCGTATTCGTCGCCAGGTCGTCGGGGTGTATGTTTGGTTATGCGGCGGCGGGCATTGTCTACTGGCCGATCGACCAGGTCGCGCGATACCGTACCGTGCTGTAGCCGCGTCGGCCCGCCGCGTGGATGGGCGGGCCAGGGACGTCAGAGTGAGATCATCGATCGGAACGAGGCGACCGGGATCGGACAGATCGTAATCGAAGGGTCACCGGAAGCTAAAGGCCTCGATTCTCATCGGTGTGTCGACCAGCGGGAGACCCGCGCACGGAAAGCGGTTGGGTGTTTCCTACGACCTGCCTGACTCTACGCGAGCATCCCGTCGCGGAGCGCTCGAGTACCCGCCTGAGCTGCATGTTCGCGGACTTTACGCGGCCAAAGCCTGAAGCCGCCTGTCTCCGCGAGCGCGGGCCGCGCACAGACTACTTCGATCGCGCTCATGCCTCTCAGTCGAGAGTGCTTGACCGGGTTGCGAGGTCACGGTTAGGCTTGGCATCAGGACGCGTAGCCGGATGAACGTGGGGCGAGAGCGTGCGTAGGAACATCACGATTCAAGCGGTTGATGCCGATGTCCATTCCTACCGAAGACGCTGATCCGGGGCAGACGGGACGGCCCGCGCGAACTGGCAAAGGGGCGAAAGTCATCTCGGGGATCCGCCCTACCTGCCGTCGGTCGTCCTCTTGATCGTGGCCACGGTTACGGTCACGGTAGCGATCGCACACAGCGGACGGCCCCCGACCTGCGGCCACGGAGGGGCCGTGTCGTCGTCGCACAACGTCAACCGCGAAACGGCGATTCCCAACACAGCAACGGGCGTCGACGCGCTTGCGCGCCGGTACGAACCGACCGTGAAGATGTCGCGGCTGGACGGCTACTGGCGGTGTCAGTGCAGAGCGTGCTGCAGGAGCAGGGTCCGGACGGACGGCCAGGGGTGCAACTGATGAACAAGTCGGGGGACCCGCTTGCCGACCCGGCGACGCTCGCCGACTTGAACGCGTCGGGGCAGACCACGGACGACCTGGAATATCCGGCGGTTCTGCCCGACAAGACCGGCCAGCGGGACGCGTTCCTGCGAGGTATCCGAGTGCCTGAGGCGACGATCAACGCGTGGCCGAACGCGGACCTCTCACCCTATGTGCGCAACACAGGCCAGATCTACTTCCACGACGGCGGCACGCATTGTGCGTACGCGGGCGGCAAGACGGTCGGTGACCGCGCTTTGCAGTATTGGTTTTTCTACGGGCTCAACTACCGTCACGAACGCTGAAGGAGGGGTCGTGTAGAAGACCCCTCATATAGGCGGTGCTGTGCGAGAGATGGGGGATCGTCGGCCCTCCAGCGTCGGCCCGCGGGGGCAGGCGCTAAACCACCGTGGTGCTGCGTTGGCTGAAGACCGTCGTGGTGAGCGACCGGGGAAACGGCGTGGCATGGACCGCGTCAGGTGGGGACCAGGAAGACGTTCCAGAAGCGCTCGGTTGGGGCGACCCGGTGGGGCGCGCGCTGTTGAGGCGTCGAAATTAGTCAGATGGCATCGAAATCGAGGAGCCTTGCTTTCTTCTCGAGATGAGCCTGGCGGGTGTCCCGTGTTTCTGGCCAGGCGGTGTCCGGCGTAGAGGCGGCGTGAGCCTGGTCTGCGGCTCTTGCACGGAACGTGAGAAGGCGAGCGTCGATACGGCGACCGGGGTCGCAGGTCTCCAAGGTCGCGAGAGGAAGCCTGCCAACGGCGGAAACCGAAGGCACTGAGTACCGACGCGGTGCTCGCCGGCGGACCGGCCCGTAGTAGCGATGAAGCTCCTGCTCGCTGGGGTGGGGGTGGAGCCAAGGGGTCGGCTCACCAGGAATGTTCATTTCGAACAACCGGGCTCGCCCGGGAGGAAGCAAAGATGAACAAGCCAAAGCCCACGGACAAGCCGTTCGTCATTCCCAAGCAGCTGGTCTGGGAGGCGTACCGGCGGGTTGCGGCCAACAAGGGTGCCCCCGGGGCGGATGGGCAGCACCTGGAGGAGTTCGAGGCCGATCTTGCGGACAACCTCTACAGGATCTGGAATCGGATGAGCTCAGGGTCCTACTTTCCGCCGCCGGTCAGGGCGGTGGAGATCCCCAAGCCGCACAGCCCGGGGGCCAGGATGCTAGGGGTACCGACGGTCACGTCATACCGCTGTGTCGTCCAACGAGCTTTTGGGTTCGTTGGTGGTCACGCATCCGTTTCATCCGCTGCGGGGTGAGCGGCTTGATGTCCTGTATGTGCGTCGTTTCCCGACGGGTCGCGTGTATGTGTGCGCCGCCGGCGATGGCCGGAATGTCGCGCTGGATGAGGCGGCGACCGATCGTGGTCCGGAGCCGGCGGGGCGGCCGCTGAGCTTCGAGGTGTTGGTCGAGCTGGCGGCGGTGGTCGCCATGCTTGGCAGGTCGGTGGATGGCGAGGGCGACCGATGAACGGCGCCGTGTCGTTGACGTTGAGCGGGCTGGACGCGCGGGTGCTGCGGGCGACGGATGCGCGGTATGAGCGCTCGCCTGAGAGGGTCGGTGAGCTGGCGGGGTGCGCGACGGATGTGGCGTTGTCGGCGCTGCGTCGGCTTCGCGTCCGTGATCTGGTCGAGGACGACGGCTGCCGCCCGCAGCGGTGGCTGCGCACGCATCGCGGCGATGTCGCGTTGGAGCATCAGCCGTGAGCCGGTCGCGGGAGGATCGATGAGCCTGTCAGCGAATCACCTACAGGCTCATGTCGGAGATCAGCGAGTTGAGTGTGCGTCAGTTGCTCGCCCGTCGGCGGCGGCTTTCGGACGGATTGTCCGCGCCGGAGCGGACGTTGCGGGGCGTGCTGTTGAGCAAGGGCAGGCGCTGCTCGAGCGAGGGGTGCCGTTGCCGGTCGGGCGAGTTGCACGGCCCGTATGCGTATCTGGCGGTCTATGCGGGTGGGCGCAGCCGCACGATCTATGTGCCGCAGGCGGTGGTGGCGGCGTGCGAGGCGAGCGTGGGGATCACGCAGCGCAACGAGGCGCTGCTGGCGGAGATCTCGCAGATCAACTTGGAGTTGTTGAGGCGGCGGGAGCTGGAGTGATCGGTGCCAGGCATCCTGCCCGAGGCGGTCGCGGCGCTCGCGAACATGGTCGAGTCCGCGGCGAGGGTGGGGGGTGTTGGTGGTGAGGGCGAGTGCGAAGATCACCGGCTCGCATCTGGAGCGGGTGGCGGTCGTGTACTTGCGTCAGTCCTCGCCGAGGCAGGTCAGGGAGAACTTCCGCTCGACCGAGCGGCAGTACGCGCTGGCCGAGGAGGCCGCCCGGCTGGGCTGGGAGTCCGAGCGGATCGTGGTCGTCGACGGGGATCTCGGGATCTCCGGCCGGTTCTCCGACGCACAGGCCCGCAAGGGGTACGCGCAGCTGGTCGCGCGGGTGTGCGTGGGCGAGGTCGGGGCGATCCTGGGGCTGGAGGTTTCCCGGCTGGCGCGCTCGAACGCCGAGACGCAGCGGCTGCTTGAGTTCTGCGCGCTGACCGACACCCTCGTGATCGACACTCATGGGGTCTATGACCTCAAGGACTTCAACGACCGGCTGCTGTTGGGGTTGAAGGGGCAGATGTCCGAAGCGGAGCTGCACATGATCACCTCGCGCTTGCAGGGCGCCAAGCGCGCGGCGGCCGAGCGCGGCGAGCTGCGGTTTCCGCTGCCGGTCGGCTATGTCCACGATCAGGAGGGCGAGACGATCATCGACCCTGACCAGGAGGTGCAGGCCGCGTTGCGTGATCTGTTCGCGGCGTTTGTGCAGACCGGCTCGGCCTACGGTGTGGTGGGCGCGTTCAAGGGCCGGCGGTTTCCGAAGCGCGCCTATGGCGGTGCGTGGGCGGGCGAGGTGCGGTGGGGCGAGCTGACTCACCCGCGGGTGCTGGCGGTGCTTTCCAACGCGTGCTACGCGGGGGCGTATGTGTTCGGCCGGTACCGCTCTCGGCGCACGGTCAGGCCGGACGGCACGATCACCACGACCGTGACCGAGCTGCCGCGTCCGGAGTGGCCGGTTGTGATCCACGACCATCACCAGGGCTACATCAGCTGGGAGCAGTACCTCGCCAACGAGCAGCGGCTTCGGGCCAACGACACCCGCGGTGGGCAGCGGCCAGCACGGGAAGGCGGCGCGTTGTGCCAAGGGATCGTGCGCTGCGGCTCCTGCGGGCGGTCGATGTGCACGCGCTACCAGCACGCGGGCGGCTACTACGAGTGCACCCACTCGCGCGCCGACCACATCGCCACGCCAGGCTGCCGCTCGGTCAAGACGACCGTGGTCGACGAGCTGGTCGTCCGCAGGCTGCTCGACGCGCTCGCGCCGCAAGAGATCGCGCTGGCGCTGGCCGCCGCTGATGAGGTCGCCGACCGCCGCGCGCGGTCGACCCGCGCGGTCGAGTTGCGCGTCGAGCGCGCCCGCTATGAAGCGATCCGTGCCGAGCGCGCGTTCCACGCCTGCGAGCCAGAGAACCGGCTCGTCGCCCGGAGCCTGGAAACCCGCTGGGAGCAGAAGCTCCGTGAACTGGCAGAAGCGGAGGCCGAGCTCGCGGCACAGAACAAGCCGGTGAGCGAGCCCTCGCGCGAGCAACTCGAGGCGCTCGCCCGCGAACTGCCGAAGCTGTGGGCCGCCGCCAGCACCGCCCAACGCGACCGCAAGCGGCTGCTCAGGGCGATGATCGCCGACATCACGATCACCTCCAAGCCGACCGGCGCCGAGCTTCAGGTCGGGATCCGCTGGCGCTCGGGCGCCACCGAGCAGCACACCGTCGAGCGGCCGCAGACCCGCCAAGAAGTCATCCGCACCCCGGCCGAAGCGATCGAGCTGACCCGCCGCCTTGCCGCCACCCACAGCAACGCGCAGATCGCCGAGCAGCTGAACGCCGCCGGACTCGAGGCCGGCACCGGCGGTTCGTTCAAGGCCGAGCACGTGCAATGGATCCGCTGGCGCCACAAGATCCCCTATCCAGCCAGCTACGCGCACGGCGACGAGGTCACCGTCCACCAGGTCGCCGAACGCTTCTCGATCTCCGACGGCACCGTCTACGCCTGGATCGAAACCGGCAAGCTCACCGCCCGCCGCGGGCCCGCCAACCGGCTGTACATCCCGTTCCCGCCGCAAGTCGAGCGACAATGCCGCCGGCTCGTCACCAACTCGGTTCACCTACCCACCGAAACCAAAATCAGGTCTGCAGGAGGTGCAGTATGAAGCCACCGTCCCGAACGTCGCGGACAGGATCGCGCAAACGGTCGTGGCCATGTTTCTGGAGCCGCAGGTGGACCCCCTGTTCCTCCAGGACTCCTATGGCTATCGGCCGGGACGCTCGCAACTGGACGCGGTCGCGGCATGCCGGCAGCGGTGCTGGAGGTACGACTGGATTATCGACTTGGATGTCCAGAAATTCTTCGACACCGTTCCCTGGGACCTCGTGGTTCGTGCGGTCAAGGCGGTGACCGATTGCCGCTGGGTGCTGTTGTATGTCAAGCGGTGGCTGGCTGCGCCGCTGCAGCGCCCGGACGGCACGCTTGTGCAGCGAGACAAGGGAACCCCGCAAGGGTCGGCGATCTCGCCGGTCCTGGCGAACCTGTTCATGCACTTCGCGTTCGATACCTGGATGGCCCGGGAGTGCCCAGGCTGCCCGTTTGAGCGCTATGCCGACGATGCGATCGTGCACTGCACCACGCGCCGTCAGGCGGAATACGTGCTGGCCAGGCTCGCCATGCGGATGGTAGAGGTGGGGCTACGGCTCCATCCCGGCAAGACGAAGATCGTCTATTGCAAGGACAGCAACCGTCGGGAGCAGCACGAGCACACCTCGTTCACCTTCCTCGGGTTCGCCTCCCGGCCACGGGAGGCGCGGCGCAAGGACGGCAAGAAGTTCACGTCGTACCTGCCCGCGATCAGCCCCGAGGCGCTCAAGGCCAAGAGCGACCGGCTCGGCGAAATGCGGATCCACAGGCAAGTAAACCTGTCGCTGGACGACCTGGCGAGATGGCTGAACCCCATCGTCGACGGGTGGATGAACTACTACGGCCGGTACTACAGGTCGGCGTTATACCCCCTCCTGCAGCGCGTCAGCATCTACCTCAGGCGCTGGGCCGGGAAGAAATACAAGCGGCTGCGGGCCTACAAGCGGTTCAAGCGATGGTGGACCGGGGTGCTCGAACGAGACCCCGGCCTCTTCGCCCACTGGCGGTGGGTTCGCTGGTGCTGACCGGCTGGTGAGAAGAGCCCGGTGACGGGAGACTGTCACGCCGGGATCCGAGGGAGCCGGGGGCTGCGATGCCCCCGGCCACCTGACCTATTAGTCTAAGCGGTACGACGTCTCGCGTGCGACGCGATGCTACATCGTGCGCTTAGAGGATTCGAGCCGCATCCGGTGGGACGGGCAGCCCAACGCGATCCAACGAGACACACCTATGCGTTCAGTGCGAACTTATTCGGGGTGACCTCCGCGTCGGATCCGTCGGCCATGACGCCGGGGGTCACACCGACGTATTCGCCCTGGACATTACCGCCGGCGATACTCATAGATAGGTAGCCGTACTGGCTGGCGTCGGCGTATTCGCAAATCACGCCGTCGGCGACCTCCATTCCTGGGTTGTAGTCGGAAGCAATCGGGTGCAGGTTGTGGTAGCCCGAGTTGCCGATCACGACGTAGGTGATCGTCGCATCACCCCAGGAACCAGCGAGCGTTCGTTTGAACACCTGGAAGTCGTGGACGTGCCCGGTCAGCACTAGCTCCGGGCAACGACCTGCCGACGTGAACACGCCGTCGAGCGCGTTGCCCATACGGGGCGAGCCGCCGTGATGGGAGTCGATGCTGTACGGAGGGTGGTGAAGCGCGACGGCAAGCGGCCGGTCCGTCGGGGCAGCCTCGATCTGGGCGGTGAGGAACTGCAGCTGCGACTCCTGCAGCACGCCCCCCGAGGGGACATTCGACCATACGCCGATGATCGTTATCGCCTGCAACGGCAGTGTCCAGTCGCAGTACGGCAGGCACTCCGTGTGGCGCCCGTACTCGAACTGCGGATCGGCATCGGGGATCTGAGGCGACGACGTGCACATGTTCGCCATGAACTGGTCAAGTGGCGGGCGCTCCTGGAGGCCGGGGAGGGGCGGGTCGCCACCGCGCGCGTCATCGTGATTGCCCGCGATGCCCACAAACGGCACGTCGACGTTCTCGTACGGCTCATAGACCTGGGTGTCCCAGCCCCCGACGTCGCCGCCGAAGTAGACCCAGTCCCCGACCGAGTACACGAACGCGGGGGCGCTGGCTGCCAACTGTTGCTCCATCGCGTGGGCGACGGCGAGTTGCGGGGTGGGGGTCTCGACCCCGCCGTGGTCGCCGATCAAAAAAAACGAGAGCTCCTGACCAGGGTCCGTGATCCCGACCTGCTCGGCGCTTGCGCTGCCGGGCGATCCTTGCGGCAGCGGCACCGCGCCGCTCACATCGCCGAGGTCCGAGCCCTGCAGCTGATCGCTCGCCCTCACCAGCACCGCCCCGTGCGTATCGCGCCGGAGCACGCCGGGATGTCCGAAGCTCCGCCTCCTACCTACGCTCATCGTCGGTCTCCTCCCAGTCGGATCTCTCTAGGAGTGGTCGGCAAAAGTCGACCTCTACAGAGGTCGTTGTTGTCACAGCACATGGCACACCGAACCGCTTCCAACGCGCAGCATCGCATTCCAGAGCTGCGCGAGGGCAAAATCTTGGCCCGCCGGAACGAGGGCCGATCTTGGCGCGATCGCCGGCGTGCACGGGTCCATCCATTGGCGAGCGATTGCCAGCGCGTTTGCTGAGAACAACGGGCGCCCGCCCTCGCTTCCTTTGTCGTGATGATCAATCCGTGGGGATCACCGTGTCGGTGTCCCCGGACAGTAGCTGCTGTGGGACTTGGCTGAAGACATACTGCGCTGATCCAGCCTGCCGCGTGAGCGTAAAGGTCCAAATCACATCAAATCGATCACCCGGCCACCCGGACGGAATCACGGTGTTCGCGACGACCGGGAACGCCGCCGCTAGCGCCGGAATGTGGTCGTGCTCCCAGCAGATCAATACGACACCCGAGCTGCTCGCGACCACGCTCGAGGCGAGATCCGACTCCTGGCCCTCCTGGAACGGACTGTTGATCTCAAGGCCGAGACGACCGGCGAGCCCCTGAATCGTCTCATAGGTACGGTGCGCCATCGTCTTCGCCGGGTCCCCATAAGACGGCGAGAACAGCGACCCGGGCCTCTGCAAACCCGCCTGCAACGTTCCCAGCGCGGGATCGAACAGAACGGCAAGTGCACCGGAGCGCTGCCAGCCCTGAGGGATCAGCGAGTGCGCATCCTGGTCGCCCTCGAAGTCGACGCCGAATGGCGGTCCCGTAGGCGCAGACTGCACAGCAGCCGGCGAAGAATCGGGTGGCTTCTCTCCATGACGGATGATGTAAATCAGCTCAGGAGGAGGTGCGGCGCCGCTCATGTGAGCTCCCTATTTGCCACGAGGCTAGCTACGTTTGTGGATGAAAGCGTTCTACGCGAGAAGAAAGATTCCTGTCTTCAACCACGGCGACAGGTTTGACTAAGAAATGGTACCGATTGACGTATCGCCTGTCTGGGAGTTCGAACCCGTTGAACTTCTCGAGCTTTGCTCAGAGTGCTGCTGCCGGTGCACATCTTGCTTCGAAACGAAGCCGACTACCAGGGAGGATACTACGCCCTGCTAGTCAAGGCGTGTGAAGGGGCACGGCACACGCTGCGCTTGACCCACGACTCATGCGAGGAATCGTGAGCCAACTCTCGGCTTTCGACCGTACGTGGAAGCCGCGACGGAGGGATATGAGCGCGCCCGATGCGTCGTCCCCGTCTTCGATGTCGCGTACGGCACGCGCTCCGACGTAAAGTCGGACGCTGATGTCGTCAGACGCTATTTGCAATGGCTACTTTATTTTCTCTGGGTTCGCGCCGAATCTTGGCGCTGACCACGTGACTCCGCCGGGATGGTCGCGCCTCTATGCCGCAACGGCTCTTCGGCTGGGTCCTTCGACGGAGTCGGATATTGCAGCAGACGGGATTTTCCGACGCCTGGCAGCGGCAGGCAATACGGATCACCCGGGATCGGTCGAACGGTTGAGTTCGATCAGCCGACGTTCCTTCCGTATTTTCTTGACCGTGACGATACGGGGGACGTCTGCAGCGCTCTTTCGTAGGGCTCTCGAGCTCCGTTAGGATGACCAAGTGAAGCAGTACCGTGACTACCGGCGACAAGTTCGGGCCGAGACGCTGAGACGGAGGCCTGAAACTTACCTTCGCGAAAGCGACGAACTCCCTGCTGCGGTCATACGAGGAGTAACGAAGCAACCTCGCTGGTGTCCGGTGAAGCTCCCGGCTACTCTGTCGTTCCCAGGGTGCCCCGCGGCCGCCGCAGCGGAAGCCGAGAAAGAGGTTAGACCTGTTCCAGGCGTACGACTGGTCCGTGCGGCAGCTTCCCAAGAATGGATACAGGAAGCTCCTCCTTCGTCTCCTCATCACGCAGCAGAAGACTTCTCTACTTAGCGGACCAGTCCGCGAGCGGTGGCAGGCGGTCTAGCGTCGAAGACAGGTCGGCGCGCCGCCGGAGCAGGCAGAGGTCAAGCAACGAGTTGCCCGACGGGCGCTTTGCCCAGCGAGCGGGAAGTGTCTCCTCGCGATCGGGAGTGTCGAATTGGACGAACAGAGACACGGATTTCGCGCCGCGCGACGAGACGCTCGCTTTCCCGTCGCAGGAGCAGCGCGGACCGGTCCGGGCCGCTTGCTGGCCTCCAGGTATCCTCGCTGCCGCAAGGGACGACGAGGGACGGCCAGAAACCAGCCGCGGGATGCGCCTGGCGCTTCTCCGGTTCGAGCCGGCGGAGCGGAAACCCAAGTCAGCTGGGATTGACGGCGGCCGTCCGCCAGGTCGTCGACCGCGGTTCCACTCGGCACCCGAGAGGGGCCATCCCGTCGGTGATGCCTGCCCATCCGAGGACGGCCGGTATCGGACAACGGGAGCCGGCAGCTCACGTGGCCCGTGGATGACTGCTTCGCTCGCTGCACGGCCACGGACCTCACGATCGCTCTCGGGAAAGAAGCAGTCGTCCCGCCTGCCGGCACCGGCGCGAGTGCATCGCCACGATTTCGGTAGCCGCGGCGACCGCGCGGCGCTGACCGGTCCCGATCGCCGAGTTGTGCGCTCCGAACAACGGGCGGCTGCTGACGGACGACCCCCTAGTAGGACTTCGGTAGCTGTTTGCAGGAGTTCTTGCGCGTGCAGGGAATTTGGCGGGCGTGGCGAGTTTGCGGACGCGTGAGTGTGGGGTCGGAGCGGCGGATCTGGAGGCGCAGCGGGCGGCGTTGATCGAGTTCGCGGCGGAGATGTATCGGCCGCTTGTGCGTTGTGATCAGCGCG
>Ga0187769_10000408_pt1 | contig 23660 bp, 24 predicted proteins | sample 0116_SJ02_MP02_1_FD_133140 | JGI IMG/M metagenome (GOLD analysis project Ga0187769, IMG submission 133140) | Tropical peat soil microbial communities from peatlands in Department of Meta, Colombia - 0116_SJ02_MP02_10_MG | ecosystem: Environmental > Terrestrial > Soil > Wetlands > Peat | place... | reverse complement strand
TTGCAGCGCTGCGACATACACTATCTCACTCCTGATTTGAGGATCATTCCATTTTGTAGCTTCAATGTCTTGCCAGAATGGTATCGTGACAGGATCCAACAGAAGTACGGCATGCCCATCGAGGCTTGGGAGGCTAAAACTGGTAAGAAGCTTGAAGACGGTCTCTATCGCGGGACACTTAGAAGAGGTGGGCACGTCGCGGGGTGCGGCTGCTCAGCGGGGGAGCACGGCGAACCACTTCCGTTCCAACCAATCACAGGAACCTAGAACAAGAGACCTCGCGAGCACGCGGCTTCTAGATTTCATCCCTCCATAATCTAGGGGGGGAAGGAAGGAGATGCTTCTTGGAGGCGTGTTGAATCATAGATTCGAATCTGTAAGAATGAATTAACGGGCAGAAAAGTGGCAGATCGAGAGAATTTCGGAGTGTCATTCGGGTCTCTTTCGGTCTGGATATTGGATACGCGTGCGATTTGATGCCTATCCGTTGAAGAAGCCTTACGAAGAATGGTGAATTGACTTTACTTGCGATATCGCAGTAACGTCCGGAATTATCAATATGGCCATCTCATTCTCCAAGGCCCTGGAAGAACGCTGCGATGAAGTTGCAGGGGAAATTGAAAATCCAATCCATAGACGCCGGATTCCGACTTGTCCTCTGCCCGATTCCCAAGCCTATACATTCTCGGATTATCCAAGTCAGTAGCGAACTTGCAGGTGAAACCCAACGAATGACGGGTTGTTGTATTTCGAGTTGTCGAGAGCTAATCCCGATGGCTGAGAGGCAAAGCTGAAAGAACCGAAGTATTCTGATGTTGCTTTCCCTTACAGCCATGTTCGTTGACAAAGATGTCTTGAAAGGTCTTCGAAGCCGGCGCTCGTACTCGGGGTAATTCTTGCCTGCGTCACCAAGGAGGAAACCCAGCAAGAACCCGAATAGCTCTGCCTTATTCTGTTCAATCCATTCGCTGGTTATTGCGAAGAATTTGATCGCTGGGTGGTCTGCTGGAACTGGTGGGAACTGCCCCAAAAATTCCAGAACATCTTGGTAACTCTGAATCCTCTCTGGGACCTCGACCCCATTCGGAAACATGTTTGCCGGCTTCGGCGTGCATTCGAGAACCCATTTCCATCCAATCCTAGGCTTCGATAGTATCTGAGAGTTCAGATACATCTGGACGAGATACGGATGCAGATTCCTACCTGAAACAAGCGCGCAAGCCTTTCGCTCGTCAATATGAAGTACTTTCGAGATGTCTTTGAAAGTTCTCCCAGACATCCTCGTCCTCCAAACATCAGCGGTTCTCCGATATTGCAACAGGTCCGTCTCGTCGTAAATCGGATTCCAGAATGTCTCGAGGAAGTCAAGTCCATCCCGGTCTCCAAAGAACTTGCTCTCCAGAATTGAATGCTCAAGTTCGTCATTCGGCGGCCACCGGACTCTACTCCTTTCGGTACTTTGATTCTCTGGCGTGTCAGCAGTAGCGGTCATTCCCTCAAAAGACCCAATGCAGGTGGTACAGTAGCCAAACGTTCTTGGGACTAGGACCAGCCCGGTTGGCAGAATCAAGACAATGGACAAGATCTCGTTGACGGCTCTTCTTCCATTTATTGAGGCGCTTTGTTCGTGTGGGTTTCGCGGGGAGAGTTGCCCGAAACTATGTAGGACTACGGCCAGTCTAGAAAGGGCGAGTTTCTGCCACTAGGAGCGTTCTTGAAAAGACCTAAAACGCCCGTCCCCTCGCTCCCGACGTGCTCCCGTTCGGCGAGAGCTTCGCCGCCTGGACAATCTCCACCGGGGCAGCAGCAATCGGGGGCCTCCTCTTCGCTCTCCTCGTGGGGAAGCATCTCAAGCCCAATTACTTTTTGGCCTTCTCGCTGGGCGTCCTCCTCTGGGTATTCACGGATGTTATCGACGAAGCAGGCAAAATAGACGTCGAAGCGAGCTTCTCTGGTGGATGGGAACAGGTCTTCATCGTCGTGCTCTTCATCGGCGGAGCCACTTCCTTCTTCTACGCAGACCGCTCGACATTTTCAATCACGCCTGTAAATCCTGGAGAGATTGCCATCCCCCTTCTCATGGCGATTGCAGTCGGTGTGCACGGACTGGGCGAAGGTCTCGCCTTTGGCGCCGTTTCTGCGACGACCCCATTCGTGAGCCTAGTCAGCGCGTTCGGAGGAGAAGGCGCAGGTGCTGCGTACGTTCTTCACAAGTTTCTGGAAGCGGCTGCGATAGGCTCCTTCTACCTGGTGTGTCGAAGTTCGTTGCACACCCCCCTATCCAAGCATCTTGGGAACCTAACTCTCCTTGCGATTGCTTTCGTCCTCCCTTCGTTCGTCGCGATGGGGGTGGGATACTATGTCCAGTTCGACGCAGTCTACTTTTTTTCGATTGGGACGGGAACTTTGGTGTATGTCATTCTGAGGATGGCGGGCCCACTATTCGTGGATGCCAAGTCCCTGGGACAGGGCTACTCTTTCAAGACTGGGCTTTGGCTTACGGCAGGTTTCCTGTGCGTGTATCTCGCAGCATTGCTTCATTCGTATGTGTCCTAATGGGTGGGCACGACCGGGGGGTATGACATCGCTTAGGGCTACGATTCCCAGAGATCCAGGTAGTTGTCAGTCATTTTCTCATGAGATTCCCGTCCAAAGTCCGGAGGATCTCAAAGACGAAATCCTTGCTTGAATGGTCCAGTTCGAATGCGAACCGACCATCGAGGCCCATTGCCCGTCTTGCTATCTGCAGGTTTTGAAAGAGAGCCAGGTACTCGCAGATTGGGTATCCAGATAATCCGGTTGAATCCGGAAATGCCGGCGATGCAGAGCGGCGAACTCATCGTTAGCTAGTCCGAATTACTCCATGGAGTTCCGAAGGTACAATATTACGGGTTCCCCGAGCTTCGCCAGGAGCTCCCCTTTCTTCGAAAGCGTGTACCTGACCCTTGGGGGCTTGGATTCGACCACCCTCCTCTCCAGGAATCCGAGCTCTTCTAGGTCCTTTAGCTTCTTCGAGAGGACCCGCGAGCTGATCCCCTGGAGGAGCCTCCTGAGGTCTCCGAAACCCACTGACTTCATGGAGTAGGTGGAGAGTATTATTTCGATGGACCACTTGCCAAACACCTTCTTCATTAAATTCAGGTTATCCTTCACCGCGCTCGGTTCACCCCTGTAGGAGATGCCCCCTTCGGCGCTCACCAATCTGACGAACTCAGAAGCCGCCTCCCCGAAATCCCTGAACCTGCTTTCGACCTTTTCCGTGCTCACACTCTCCTTAGAAGAGTCTACGCTCTGGTACAAGGTCTCCTTCGAATCATCCCCGTTTTATAAAAGGAGACGGAGCCCTCTTTCGTATCTGCCCTGCCTCCCGGCGGATAACGTGCCTAATCGACCAGGGGCTCCTGGCAGGTGATGTTGGACGGTGTTATCTGAGCGTTTGTCGCATTCACCAAGGGCACGTTGTACGATATCGTGAACTGGGTGCTGTTGGTCGCTGACTGCACCGCTATCGACAGGTCGACGTTCGACAGGGCGGCCGACTCGGGGCTTATGGTGAATGGCAGGAATATGATCTCGCCGCCATAGATGCTTGACATCTTGAGATCGCACACTGGCGTGTTGGCTGCGTCCGTATCCGGCGACGTAAGCTGGGTGAACAGTGGGACGTAGTTCGAGTTGTTCCACTCGACCCTGAAGGCATACTCGGTCCCGTTGAAGGACGAGTACACCACCCTTGCATAGCTCGCGAAGGGCCTCGTCTGCGCAGGGAAGCTGTCATTGGTGTAGGCCAGGTAACCGACGAAGAGACCGAAGGCGACGGCACCGACGATGGCGGCTACCACGAGCAGCTTTGCAGTTGACATCTCTCGCCTGCCGCCTACCTGAGGTCGTCCAGCTTTGAGGAAGCCCTCATGAGGGAGATTATCCTGTCGAAGTAACTCTCGAGTTCCCCAGTAAACTTCTCCCTGTCCCATTCCGCTTTGGCTCCTTCTAGGAAGCCTTCCATCCACTCGAACTCCTCTTCCGAGACTGGCCCAAGGGAGGAGAGCAACGCCTGGTTCCTGTAGTACATCTCGCTGTCCTTCTCGAAGAGGTTCCTCCGCTTGAGGGATGCAACCGCGAACGCGTTCCTGGAGAGTAGCGCCGCATCTGTAACGGGGTCCCCGGAGGGCCTGTCGGTCACCCACTCTGTGAAGAACTTCTTTGTCATCTCCCTCTCCTTCTCTTCCATCACCGCGAACACGATGTCATCGACGAGGACGTTCTGGAGATGGTTGAAGGCGTCAATGAGGAATTCCGTCTCCTTCGCCCTCAGCCCGTCCCGTTCCTTCAGGCGCTCCAGCACCTCCTCCAGGTTCGCGCTGTCATGAGATGAAGCGTCCCGCTCGGTGAAGTACACGTGGGAGAGCTCATGGAGAACGAGCCCGCCGAGCATCTCAGAATCGAGGGCCCACTCAGAGATCATTATTCTGTGGACGTCCCCCTCCTTCCTTGCGTATCCCATTATCGTCAGGCCGGGCTCAACGTTCAGGGAGACCTTCGACTTCACCTCGTACCCTTTCTGTTTCATCCTCCCCATCGCCCAATTGAGCGTGTTCTGGAGGGATTTGTCTGTGCTGGCGGCCCGCATCGAACTTCGGCCACCTGTCTCGAGGTATGGATAAACATCTCGGTCGGGCTGGGCCGCACGTCTCAGCGCAAGGCTATTGTAGAGGCGAGCCAGGAAGAAAATAGTTGGGTGCCAGGGTCTATGCTGCCGGTGCACTCGCGCTGGCCGGGGGTTCTCTCATGCTTGCCAGCGGCTACACGTCAAGAGCATTTCTCTACACCGCGCTCAACCTTGCTGAGCCGCACATCTCCGACTTCCTCAGCGGAATGGCCGCCAACGTTGCCGTCCTCGCTGTCACGATTCTCGAACTTGTGATCGCCCTGGGAGGGATCGCCGTGATGATTGGGGGCCTGGTCATCCTCACAAAACACACCACCACTGGAAGGACCCTCATCTATCTGGGCGGAGGCGCAGGCTTCTTGGGACTGCTCGTCTCCTTCGGATATGCGGCCTACAGGCTGGGCGGCTTCAGCCCCCTGCTGGCGTACCTCCCATACTGGGTGGGTCTCGCTATGGCCGTATCGGGCCGGTGGCTAGCTAAGGGCGCCTAGGGAGAAGGTAGAGTGCGACAGATCTGGTCGGCATGTACTCGGGAATAGTCGCCGGCAGTTACACCCTTTCACGCGACCGGAGGTTCCGGAGGCTCTTCAGAGGGGCGAACGTGAGGCCGCCAAGCTCCGTGCCCCGGATAACCACGGTCCGCTCCATTACACTTTCAGGAAGGCCCACTAAGACCACGGTCGGCCTAACCCGTTATTCACGCGTGAGGTATTTCGTGCTTCTCTCCAGGCCACGTCAGACCATCACCTTCTACTCGTCGCTGCTCGACGCCCTCTCTGACCCCGCTGCGACGGCCGTGATGGCACACGAGCTTGCCCATGCATGGCTCAACGAACACGTTCGACCCGACGAATCAAGGGAAAGGGAACGAGAGGCGGACGCCCTGGCGAGAGAGTGGGGCTTCGGACCAGAACTCGACGCGCTCGATCGTGAAGCTGTAACCGTCCAATCCGGTTAGTGGTATATCGTGTTGGTCCCCGACGGCCTCCCTGGGGAGGCCGGTGCGGCCCTGGCCTTGAGCTCCTCAAGGTCCACTTCGAAGACACCCATTTCGCCCAGAATCTCGAGCAGCTTCGTGACAGACCGGACGTGAGGGCTGGGTTCCCCGTGGTCCACCGATAGCTTGTATCCCCTTATCCCCACGTCCTTCGCCATGGCGACCACGATGGAGGCGAAGAATGGTGCGGGCTCCTCTCCTAGGATTGAAACACCGTGCTTCCTCAGATTCTCAACTCCTGCAGCATCGGTGGCGAATCCAGTAATCTTTGGTTCCGCTTCGGCAGGGAGCGGGGTCTCTGTCCATCTGGCGCCCACGGAGTACAGCTCCTCCACCCCCACTTCTTTGGCCACGTTCAGGATGAACTGGGCGAACTCGTACTGCTCGTCCGCAGGGCTGCTGTCCCCCGCGAACAGGAGTAAGTCTCTCTCCCCCCTGTTGAGGTAGAAGCTACATTCAGGAAGTGTCGACAGTCCATCGTTCCTCACGAGGACCTCTGGGGGGAAGGCCGAAGCCCTGACGGTTCCTATTTTCTTGAAGTCCATCTTCCCCAGGAGATAATCCCCCAGCTCTCTTGCCTGGGAATAGAGCGCCTTGTACTGCGGTAGGGATGTAGAGACAGCGACGATCATCGCTGGGTTCTTGAGCGCGGGAACCCTCCCTTTGTCGAAATCAATCCACATCTGAGAACGTTGATGAAAGGTCTCCGCGCATATTTAACCATCGTCGCAGAAAACCAAGTTTTTCCAAGTTCATCTTAAATACACGGAGACTCGAAATCTCGTTTACCGATTCATGAAAGCATACTGGAAGACTCTTTCTCACAATGGGGTGAACTTCCCCGACCCTTACCAGGTCGAGGGCCTTCACATCTCGGTGAAGGGGACCAAGGTCGGGCTCCCCCCTCTGGCAGAGGAGATGGCGTACAACTTCGCGAAGAAGAAAGACACGCCCTACGTTCAGGACCCGGTGTTCACGGCCAATTTCATGAGGGACTTCGCCAAGCAACTCCCTCCCTGGTGCAAAGGTGCCGAGTACAAGGACGTGGACTTCTCCGAACTGTACAGAAAGGTGGACGCAGAGAAGGCCGCCAAGGAGAGCATGACAAAGGAGCAGAGGAAGGAGCTCGCGGCAGCAAGGAAGGAGAGGCGCGAGGCGCTCAAGGTCAAGTACGGAAGGGCGATTCTCGACGGGAAGGAGGTCGACTTTGCCAACTACATGGTCGAGCCCCCCGGACTCTTCATGGGGCGGGGCAAGCATCCACTGAGGGGGAAGTGGAAGCCCAGGGTCCAAACCTCCGACGTCATACTGAACCTCGGGGAAGCTGCTCCTGTGCCGGCGGGCGACTGGAAGGAGGTGGTCCATGACCACAACTCTATGTGGATGGCGAAATGGATCGACGAGCTCACTGACAAGGAGAAGTACGTATGGCTCCACGAGAGCACGCCCATCCAGCAATCGAGGAGTCGGGCGAAATACGACAACGCTCGGAGAGTTGGCTCCAACATGAAAAGGATCGAAGCCCGGATTGAGAAGGAGCTTTCGTCCAAGGACCCAAAGATGCGGCAGGTCGCTACGGTCTGCTACCTCATACACCGGCTTGGGATGAGGGTTGGAGACGAGAAGGACGAAGACGAGGCGGACACAGTTGGCGCGAGCACGCTCCGAGTCGAGCACATCAAGGTGAATGACGGCGAGGTCGAATTTGACTTCCTCGGCAAAGACAGCGTCCCGTGGAGGAAGACGGACAGGCCTCTTCCCCAGGTGCTGAGGAACCTGGAGGAATTCAAGAGGGGGAAGTCACAGGAGACGGAAGTGTTCCACGAGGTCACTTCGAGCATGGTCAACCAATTCCTTTCCTCCATCGTCCCGGGTCTGACCGCTAAGGTCTTCAGGACATGGCACGCCACAGACACAGCGAAGCGCAGCCTGGAGTCAAAGAGCACCGAAGGGATGGACGACATAGACAAGCTCTACCATGCCAAGGAGGCGAACCTCCAGGCCGCGATCTTCTGCAACCACCAGAGAACCCTGCCCAAGACCTGGCAGCAGTCCTATGAGAAGAAGAAGCTGAAGCTGGACGAAGTGAGGGCCAAGGGGAAGAAGGATGACAAGAGGACGAAGAAGCTCGAAAGTGAGCTCGACTTCTACGTCAGGGCGAAAAACTACAACCTGAACACTTCGCTGAAGAACTACATCGACCCCCGGGTCTACAAGGCGTGGTGCGATTACGTTGGCCTCGACTGGGCCAGAGTCTACAGCAAGTCTCTGCAGAGGAAGTTCTCCTGGGCGCTCCAGCCTTCCCAGAAACGAGAAGATGGAGACAGGGCGGAGCTAAAGCCCGTGCCTTCGGCCAGACGCACTAGCGAGAGCCCGCCATAGCTCGTCTTCAGGCGCTTCACGCAGCGTTGTCACTCTCCCGTCCTTTCTTACCAAGCTCCTCCCGGATTTCTCGAAGGTCCCGACTGCCGTTACCCTGGTGGGGGAGAGCGCTTTCACCACCTGCTGCTCCTTTCCCTTCTCTACTGAGAGCAGAAGCGATCCTGATCCAATCAACCTCAGCGGGTCGATGGCGTATTCGCGGCAGAGCTTCGCCGTTTCCGGGGCCACGGGGACTCTGCCCTCCTCAAGCTCGAAGCCCAGGCCGGAAGCAAATGACATCTCGAAGACAGCCCCAAGGACCCCCCCCTCAGTGCAATCGTGCATGGCATGGACACAGCCTGTCCCATAGGCGGTGACAGCCTCATCGACCACGCTCAGTCCGTCGAGGAAACGCTTCGAGCCCCCCAGGACCGCGGTCCCCTCCAGGCCCGCGGTCTTGGTCATCATGATCGTATCGCCAGGCATCCCGTCTCCGGAAGTAACATAGTCATCCACGTAGCAGAACGCAGTGATGACTACGATGGGGTGGCTCAGCCTCGGCGTCACCTCCGTGTGCCCTCCAACGATGGCGATTCCCAGTTTTTTCGCCGACTCGTGAACCTGCCGTGCAATCTCAGAAACGTGCCGCGACGTCGAGCCCTCGGGCAAGAGGATGACGGACTCTGCAAACTGGGGCCTGTGGCCACAGGTGGCGACGTCGTTGGCGCTCACTCTCATAGCGTATCTTCCTATCTCCTTTGAGACGCCTGTTACAGGATCAGCCGAGATCACGATGTATCCGCTTCCCGCCCTGACCGCAGCGAAATCGATTCCAGCCCTGGCTGGCGTCGTTATTCTGTCCGATTGGGCACCAGTCAGCTTGAGGACAGTGGTGTTCAGAACGTCAATCGGGATCTTGCCTATCGAAAGCTTTCTGAAGGTACTTCTTGGCATGCACTAGGCGGCATCCTTCCCCAACTGTACTCCTGTTAGTCTTCCCCCGGCGCTGAAAATCCCTGAGATACGGGCCGCAACAGGAGGGGCCACGACGAGTCCCGCAATCGCCTGAAGGACGTTGACCGGGATTTCAGCAGTGGGCGCCACAAGTCCAAGCTGGAGGATTTGGGTTTCGTAGAGAAAGTAACCTGCTACCATCTCCGCACCACCTGCGCAAATGGCTATTGCTACCCAAGTGAATCTCGGCCCAATTCTCGAGCTCACGATGAATGTCAACGCAAACGCCAGACAGGCGACAACCGCCCAGAACGTTATCGATAGGGGGTAGTCTGGCGTAGACGCGGTTGGTGTAAGTCCCAATTGCCCGAGGGATAGTGAAACGTCAGGAAAAGACGTCAAACCGACCGCAATGACAATCGCACCCACCACACAGGCGAGTAGTAGCCCCAGCCTCTTCTGGACCGCCTCAGGGAACCCGTGGAAGCCTTTCCGGGCCAGATAGCCCACGATAAATCCCTCCGCCCCTTTGATCACGAGGGTGCCCGGGGCGAACTGAGGCGCAAGCAGCGCGTCGGAGAGCATCGAGCCCACGCCCCCAGCGAAGGCCCCAACGTAAGGGCCCATTACCAGTGCTGTAATGTAGACCATGATCTCTCCCACGTCGAAGTAGCCTCCGGTCGACGTGGTGGCTGAGAAGGAGAAGGTCACGGCGAAGACGAAGGCGGTGAAGATTGCAGCACCCGCCACTTCCTTGGTTCTCAAGCGTTTGCGCACGGACAACACGAGAACATATAAGTTCCAACCTATATATCGGCGCGAGGTTGTCTCAATCAGTCTCCCAAGTGAGGTGCGTCAGGTGTTCTCACACGATGGAGACGACTGTCCTCGACGCGTCGTGCAACAAGTGCGGTTCGCCAGTGATTATCGTCCCCCGACAAGGCGTCTCGGTCTCCAGGTCGGACCTAGAAGCCTTCCCCCCAGGAGTTTGGAGGTACCGGGCGTTCCTCCCGGAGATTGCCAATGAAGACATCGTTACCCTGGGTGAGGGAGCGACGCCGCTTCTTCAGGCCGAGAGACTCGGCGACGAACTCGGTCTCACCCGCTTGCTCCTCAAGGACGAAAGTCGCAACCCCACTGGCTCGTTCATGGACAGGGGTTCGACGGTACTCGTCAGCCTCGCGGCCTGGAGCGGCGTCACGGAGTGTGGGTGCGTCACGACGGGGAACCTAGGCGCGTCACTGGCCGCCTACTGTGCCAAAGCCAACATCGGCGCGCTGGTCCGCGTGAACCCGAGTACGGACCAGGGCAAGCTGTTCCAGACGCTTGCCTACGGCGCGAAGGTCGAGGCATCTCCGAGCAGCTCCTTTGAGCGCGAAACAGATCCACGCTTCCTTGCTGTGTCGGCCGCGAACCCCTACCTACTAGAAGGGGAGAAAACAACGGGATTCGAAATGGTCCAGGAACTCGGGTGGGAGAGTCCGGACGTGGTGGTTGTCCCAGTGGGCACCGGAGGTCATCTGAGCATGATCTGGCGTTCACTCGTCCAGATGCGCACGGCCGGTCTCCTGGACCAGTCGTCCTGCAGACTCCTGGGAGTTCGTCTCGAGGAGCCGGCTTCGAGGAGTAACCTCCCCAGAGGAGGCCGAGTCTCGTCCTTCCGGACCTCACAGCTAGTCGAGCTCGAGTCAGAGCACTTCTTTCTGGCCGAGGCCGAAAGGTCGATGGTCGAGTCAGGGGGTGCAGAGGTCACCACGACAGGGAGCCAGGCTCTTGTAGCAACGGGCCTCCTGGCTAGAACCGAAGGAATCTTCGCAGAACCGTCGTCTGCTTCCGTCGTCGCTTGCCTTGGTGAGGCCATAGGGAAGGGACTCATAGGGAAGGGGGAAAGAGTGGTCTGCGTCATCACAGGCGCGGGACTCAAGGACACCAAGGCCGTAACCCGCCTTGCCAGGCAGACGAGAAAGGTGGCGCTGAGGGAAGGTTTGGCCATGCGCTCTCCCACTATCGGAGAGACAAAACTGGACATACTGCGCATTCTCAGGCGAGGTCCTGGGTATGGCTACGAGCTTTGGCAGGTTCTGCGGTCGAGCAGGAGGATTTCGACCGCAAGCGTATACCAGCATCTATCCGAGCTCGAGGGGCTTCTGCTCGTAAGAAGGAAGGGATTCATCGCGGTGAGGGGAAGAGAGCGGGTTGTCTACGATCTGACGAAGAAGGGCATCGACCTCCTGAAAATGATGGACAGGCTTGGGCTGGCAAGCCAGAGCAGGCGGCTGCGTGGGAGGCCGGCTCCCGTCTAGCCCAAAGTCCTGGCAAGATTTTCTAGACTGTCGCAGATGAAGAATGGTTCGACTCCAGTCCCGAGTTTCTCATTGTATCTGTTCACCCAAGCCGAAGGGATTCCCATCGATTGCGTCGGAATTATGTCGTGGTAGACGCTCTGGGCGCAGTGAAGCGCACTCCCCCTCTGCGTTCCTGTCTTCTCCATGAACCTTATCCAGTGAGCAGGGTTCGGCTTGTAGCTCCCCACCTCCTCGGCAGTCACGAACCCGTCCACCTCAAGCCCGTGCCTACTGATAGTCTCCTCGAGGAGATCGTTGTCAACATTAGAAAGGATGTACCTCTTGAACCCTCTCGAACCTACCTCTCGCAGGAACTTCGCCGTGTCCGGGAACGCCGGCCACTCCGGCACTGAGGCAGCAAACTCCTGTGCTGCCGCATCTGTGACTGTGACTCCGAGGCCACCGGACAGGGAGACGACCGAGTCGCGGAGAACCTCTCTGTACTTCTTGTAGGTGACCTCCTGCGATTTTTCAGCTTCGAAGTAGGCAGCAAGGAGCTGCGGCCCACTGAGTTCGAGCCCACCCACTGTCTTTGCGAGCGCGCTCTCTATTCCGGTCCTCCAGTCAATAAGAGTGCCATAGCAGTCGAACGTCAGATGGGTGTATCTGGCCCCCTTCTGCACGGTGTCCGCTGCGTCCCTCGAGGTTAATGAACGTGCTCAGTTCTAGAATCTTGAGACTGCGATGCCGATCAGATAGAGAAGGCACGCAGCCCCCCCGCCAACCAGGGCTGACTCGGCGCCTGCCTTCGCGTTGAAGTTCCTCGGGATGAACGCCCTTGAGCCCAGCGCGAAAAGCGCAGCCAAGGAGAAGGCCACCGATGCTAGAAGAGCGTCAGTGCGAGGGAGGGAGAAGGCATAGGGGGATACCGCCAGGAGGGCCAGCAGAAGGAACGTTATTCCCGCGAAAAAGGGCCAGATGAAGGGGTCCGATCCCTTGTCTTCGATGTTAACGCCAAGCTCCCGTCGCAGCATTTCTTTGAGGAACAGGTCCTTGTTCTTCATTAGCCTCTGAAGGATCGATTCCACCTCTTGGGGGGTGTACCCATCTTTGCTCAGGAGTGCGCGCATCTCACCCTGTTCTTCTGTGGGCTCTGTTTCGATTTCCATCTTCTCTCTGTCAATGTCTATCTGCAATGATCTGAGCTCTGACCGCCGAGAGAGATAGCTGCTGAAAAACATGGCAATGGCTCCGGCCAGGGCGAACGCAAATCCCGCAAGGGCGATCGTCCCCGAACCTAGGCCCGCACCATTCAACGCGGAGGTCGTAGCGAGGCCTTCAATGGCTCCGTCGCTCCCCCCGAGGATTATCCTGTCCAGAACGTTCCTGGCGGGAATGTGTGGGTGCTTCTCTCCGTCTCCTTCGCCCATTGGAATCTCTAATCCATATTACGAGTCCATATTTGGGACTTCAGGTCGAAAATGGCACCAGGAGACCTCGATGGAGGATTTCTGGCTCGAATAAGGGTATTCCTTAGAATTCGCGTAGCCAAAACCCAACTTAACTATGCTTAGGCTCATTCCTTAAAAATCCCTTAGATGATACCTACTGGCGGTATGACCCTAGACGAAAAAATCCGGTTCGGAATGCTGGCCATCGGCGGCGCGAGCATTGTTTTTGCGACGCTGGGGCTCAACCTAGGGCCGCTCGAACTCATCGGCGGCTGGGGATCCCACTAGACTTCTCTGGTGGGCCCCGATTTTATTTCAAGCATGAGCTTGTCGAATCTCTGCAGTAAATCATCCTTGTTGAACATCCATGTCTTCGCGGTCTGATCATAGAGCTGATACAGGATCGTGAAGCTTGCGGCCTCCGTCTGGTCGCCCGGGTAGATGCTGAGCCTGTCCTTCACTGAACTTGTCGCATTGCCAATGTATTGCAGCCCTTCGACGACGTTATCAACCGGCAGCGCTAGCTCAGCGTGGTAGTTCCCCCCGCCTGCCTCGCTCCAAAGAAATGGAAGGACGTTCATCTGATGTCTCAGGTTCATGGATTCGTACGCGTTGACGTTCCTCACGAAGAGGTCAAGGACGAAGTACCTGTGTTTTCTGTGGAGGGCCCTCTCGAGTGTGTAGTCAACCCGGGTCCCTATCCAGTTCACTGTATACCCGTGCAGCAGCTTCTGACCGATGACATGGGCGGAATGATGCCAAGCCAGCTTCTTGTAATTGATATTCAGCTTCTCGGACATCTCCTTCAGTGACTTGTTCGCATCCATCTGGAGTTCTTTTATGATCAGGAGATCCACATAGTCGAATTTCCCCCTCTTCGACGGTATGTACGCCGCTCCCTCGTAGTCTTGGGAGCTGGGGTTCTGCCACTGGAAGTCCCATCGGCCCGTGTCGAAATCGTAGTAGTTGGGTTTCATGGGGACGTTTCGATACCAAACAAAGTCCAGTATCTCCAGCTTCGAGAACATGCCCTTCTCCTCCAGTGCCAGAAAGAACGCTCGAATCTCTCCGGCTTGATCGGTCGGAACGCTGAGGTTGACAATATACTCTCCGCCAATTAGAGATTTCGAGAATCCTACCACGTAGCAAACTTCACTCATGGCAGTCAATATAGCGGGAGCAAAGTTCCGGTAAGTCTCGGAGAAGTCGGCGATGATCATGATCCTCCCGAAGCCGAGCCTCTCGTGATCTACCGCAGCCTGTACCGCGTAACCCTTACTGAGTATCTTCTCTTTGTACCTATATCGGACGGACTCTTTGAACTGGCCCAACCTCCGGGAGATTTCAGGGATTTCAGGGCCAAGCTCGGTAAGGAGCTTCACCAGCGCGACTGTCCTCGCGTTCACACTGCCCTCTGGCTCATGCTCTACTACGGTCAACGCGTCAGCACCCCCGGCCGGGATATCATGGCTTTGACTTTCGCATTTAAGCCATGCTGATTCCGAATCCATGATTCAAGAGAGCGGGATTCTGCCGTGCGGAACTCAGTATGACTTCTCATACCCTAGTCGTAATACGCATTTTCGGATTTCGTAATAAGCATTTTTGCCATTTTCTATGCATACTCCTATTGGGACCTCTGTGGGAGGGTGTGCCGGCCCCCACACGCGCGACTGGGGTGAATGGCAGATCCGTCCTGCGAATCCTGCGGCCCATGTATCTCAGAGGAGGTGGGCGAAGGGGTGCAATCACGCTTTTAACAGACAGGTGAGGGCCGACGACCAAGTTGCCTCTGAAGGACAGGAGAGGAGACTACTCCTGGAGGGGGTCGAAGCTGAGTCAGGTCCACCTGGTCGCGGACAAGAAGTCTTACTCGATTTCGGAAACGATCCGCATCAGCGCGAGTTTCAGAATCATCGGAGGACTGAGGGAGTCATTCCACCCCGACGTTTGGACCGTTGCCTGGGAGGACTTCGACAAGATCCTTCGTCTGACACTGCGGACAGTCTTGAGGAGCCAGGGAATTGTAAGATCACGGGTGCTCGGGGGGAGCATGAAGCAGGTGCGCAGGGCGAGCTTCTACTGGAGCCGCGACCCAGACCTTCCCTACCGCATATGGGCAATGATCATCCCAGAGGACGGCGGCCCGCCACAGATACCCAGGAGCGTCGAGGACGCGAAGTCGAAGATGCTGGACGTCGAGAAGGAGTTCCAGGTTCCGGCCTCTGTGCTCGGCGCGGGGAGCCACAAGCTTCACGTCGACGTGAACGCGAAGTGGGGGAGACGAAGCTTCATAGAGAAGGGCGAGCTGTCCTCAAGGTCGAAGCCCCTGATGGTTCAGATTGAGTAAAGACGACTGGCTAGCAGAGGTCAACTGGGGCGGGGGAAACGTCTTCCTCGGTTCAGACACCTCCGGGCACACGGTGGTCTATGATTCTTCAGAGGCGATCCAGAAGGGGATCAGCCCCATGCGCGCACTCCTCACATCCCTGGGGGCTTGCACCGGAATGGACATCGTCGCGATTCTGAACAAACGCCGACAGAGACTGAGGTCTCTCAAAATCCTCCTCTCCGGCGAGCGACCGGAACATGGCCTTCCAAAGCCATGGACTTCCATACACGTCAAGTACGTCCTGTCGGGAGACCAGTTGGAGAAGAGATTCGTGGAGGAAGCGATCAAAGACAGTACGGACAAGTTCTGCAGCGTTGGGGCGACCATCAAGCCCACCGCGAAGATATCCTATTCCTACGAAATCGTCCCTTAGACCTTGAGCACAATCTTCCCGAAGTGCCTGCTGTTCTCCATCCGCGTCTGCGCCTCGCCCGCCCTCTGCAGCGGATACACTGAATCGACGACCGGCTTCAATCTCCCATTACCAAACAGCTTCACCACTTCGAGGAGCTCTCCCATCCCAGCCATGTAGCTCCCATAGATTGTCAGCTCTCTGCTGTAGACGTACCTGAGATCGGTCGACGCATCGGCCCCGGTCGTGGCCCCGCAGGTGACTAGCCTCCCTCCTTTCGCGAGCGCCTTTAGGCTCCCTTCCCATGTTGCCTTCCCCACGTGCTCGATCACCACGTCCACACCCTTTTCTCCAGTAAGTTTCTTCACCTCTGCCAGGACGTTCTGCTTGTAGTGGTCGATGGTGTGGTCCGCCCCGAGGCGCCTCGCCTCTGCCGCCTTCGCTTCGTCTCCCGCCGTCGCTATCACCTCGGCTCCAAGGAGCTTCGCGATCTGCACGGCGGCGATTCCCACCCCTGAATTGGCGGCCAGGACAAGAACCGTGTCACCGGGGCCAACCCTCGCCTTGGTCACGAGCATGTGGTAGGCGGTCTCAAACACAAGTGGGAAAGACGCCGCCTCTTCGAAGCTCATCCCCTCGGGTTTCCTGATCAGCTGCGTCCTCCGCACCCTGACGAGCTCTGCGTATCCTCCGTCAGTCCCGTACCCGATTATCTTGTATTCCCGACACTGGTCGTCCCGTCCCATGAGGCACGCTTCGCATCGTCCGCATCCGATTCCAGGGTTGACGATTACTTCGTCTCCCCTTCTGAACACTTTCTCTTCGGGAGGGACCCACTCTACGACCCCCGCGATGTCGCTCCCGGAGACGTGCGGCATGTGGATAGTGACGTTCGGGAGCCCGTTCCTCGCCCAGACGTCGAGGTGGTTCAAGGCGCACGCCTTCACCCGTACCAGGGCTTCGTCCGAGCTTGGCTCCGGGTCGGCCACATCCTCGTACTGAAGCACCTCGGGACCTCCATGCTTGTGGAATCTGACTGCCTTCATCGTCCCCTGGACTCCCGTGTCATCTTTTTAGTTTGTAAGAATACTTTCAGATAACCCTCCGCCCATTGTTCTATCAAACGCATAATCAAGGTTATAAGACGAACAGGACGCAATCGTTAGGCTCTCTCATGGCACGCTCGGTTTTCCGGGATGAGACTATACTTCTGCAGGAATATCTGCCGCACCAGATACCCCACAGAGAGGCGCAGCTGAAGAAGCTCGAGCTGTACTTCCAGAGCGTGGCCCAGAGCGCCTCTAGGGCAAGCCAGGTCGTGATGATAACGGGCCCAGTGGGGTGCCATAGAAAGGGACAACTCGTTCTGATGTTCGATGGGTCAATGAAACAAGTCGAAGATGTGGTCCAAGGAGATTTGCTGATGGGCCCAGATAGTACTCCGAGAAGGGTCTTCGAGACCGTGCATGGTTTTGGAAACATGGTCGAAGTCCAACCGTTCAAGGGAAGGCCTTTCGTGGTCTCTGAAGATCACATTCTGACAGTCATACAAACCCGCCTCAAGAGGCACCCACGCAAGCCGTCTGAAGATACCGAGGGAATCATCAAAGACATACGCATAAGCGAGTTGCTGAAACTTCCAAGATGGCTTGTCGGTCCCAAGGCGCTTTACAAGTTAATCAGAACTGGAGTTGACTTTCCCCAGGTGCCTGATGGACCGATTGATCCCCACTTTCTTGGCGTCTATCTAGGAGATGGCGGCAGTACCTACGGCAACATTGGCGTAACTTCAGCGGATCCGGAAATAGCTGCAATCGTAAGAGAGCAATCTGAAAAATATGCGTTGAAAGTACGCGAGTACCCCGCAGGTCAAGCTCAGCAATACATGCTAACCGTGGGGAGAAGAGGGGGGCAAACGCTGCTAAACGGGCTGGCCAAGGACCTGATGGCACTGGGACTCTACAAGGTAAGATCCGAATCGAAGTTTATTCCATTTCAGTACAAGTTTGGCTCGAGGATGACACGCCTAGAAATTTTAGCCGGACTGCTCGATACGGATGGCCACTTGGCGAAAGGATACTTTGATTACATTACGAAGTCGAAACGACTCGCCGATGATGTGGCGTTTGTAGCCAGAAGTCTCGGATTCTATGCATATGTCAGAGAAAAATATGCTCACGACCAATTTGGCCATGAGGGATTGTATTACAGAGTTGGAATCTCAGGAGACATCTCCAAGATTCCCACCAGAATCAAAAGGAAACAAGCGCTCCCTAGAAGGCAGAAGAAGAGCGTCCTGAGGACAGGTTTCACACTGAGACCTCTGGGGGAGGAAGAATACTTTGGTTTCAGCGTCGATGGGGACCAACGATACCTCTTGGATGATTTCACCGTGACCCACAACTCTGGGAAAACCATGGTAACGAAGAAGCTGCTTTTCGAGTCACTGCCGAGGAAGGCGGCGCTCTACGGGAACCTAGTCAAGGTGTTGCATGTCAACTGCAGGATAGACAAGACATTGCAGGCCATAATGGTCAAGGCCCTGAAGTCCCTGGGGCAGAGCTACCCCACGCGAGGCTATAGCTTCGAAGAGCTCCTGACTGCCCTGGTCGAGGAGCTGAGGAGCAACAGGACACACCTGGTCATAGCCTTCGACGAGGTCGATTCACTGATACTTTCGGACCCGTCGGCGCTCTACACCATAACGCGGCTGAGGGAGATGGCGCCCGGGAGCCAGGTCCTCTCCTCCATCCTGATTTCGAAGACCACGGACTATCTGAAGAAGGTGGATCTGAGCACTCTGAGTTCCCTCCAGTGGAACGAAATCACCCTCGACTACTACCCTCCTGAGCAACTGGCGGACATCATCACCTCGAGGAGCGAGGCGTTCAACGACGGGTGCCTGGACGACGACACCATACAGTTCGCCGCCGACGTGGCCGGGCAGTTCGGGGACGCGCGCTACGCCCTGGACCTCGTCTACAGGGCGGGGAAGCTGGCAGACGACGCCGAGTTCCCGAGGGTGCTCCCCGAGCACATCAGGGCCGCCAAGGCTTCGCTCCCTCCTCAGCTGAGGAAGGAGGAGCTGGCGTATCTGACGATGCACCAGAAACTGTTGCTCATGGCCATCTCCAAGCTCCTGAAGAAGGGAGATTCGACCTACGTCACCATAGGCGAAGTGGAGGAGAGCTACACGGCCCTCTGCGAGAGCATGAACGTCGCCGCCTACAAGCACACTCAGGTGTGGAGCGACGTCAACGAGCTCTCCAGAAAGGGGATCATAGAGACCCAGCTCTCGGGCAAGGGGATGAGGGGGAGGACCACCATGATCGGGCTGTCCCTCGTCTCCGCAAAGGAGCTGATGAGCGAGCTCGAGAGAGGGATGGTGGCCGACGTTAGAGCTTGAGAGGCTGATGTCCTCCTACGGGAGGACCAAGGTGCTCACTATCATGCTCGAAACGGGGGAACTCAACATATCCGAGATTACGCGCAGGTCGGGCCTCTCCCACAGCGCCGCCTCCCGTCACCTAGAGTTCCTCACCAGGTCTGGGATACTGACCGAGAAGAGGTTCAACAGGATAAGAATCTTCAGAGTCGACCAGGCCAGCCCCCTAGCAGAGGCGCTCATGAGATTCTATGCTGACTGGAAAGAGGCAGCAGACTACGGGCAGGATTACAACTAGCGCCTGGAGGCCCTTCCGCTTTCCTTTGCCAGGAAGATAGCGTAGTTCTCCTCCAGGCCGAGGCTCTTCACCAGCTCCTCCCTGAACACACTGTCAGCGCAGAGCAGCAGGAGGTAGGGCATGTCCTCCACCAGGAAACTCCTCTGGCTAATTCCGACCCGTCGCCCCGCCAACCCGGCGATGTCCTTCAGCTTCCTAGAGTCGTTCCAGATTCTCAGTTGAAGGGGCCAGGGAACAGCATCCAGCGTGAACCGCGTCCCGCCGTCTCCGAGGGCCTTCCAGAGCTCGTTGGCGAGCAGCGGGTCAAGGTATCTGAGGAGCCTCCAGTCCTTGCCTTTCATTATCCTCCCCATAACGACGTCAGCCCTCGAGAGCGCGTCCAGGGCGCCGGCCTTCCGCTCTTCGTGGACCCGTGACCTCACCACGGCAGTGAAGAGGTCCCTGATCTTGTCCCGGGGCTGCCCCGGGTAGGCTCTCAGGGCCCGGAGCGCGGCGGTCTCGTCAGCCGCGTCAAAGAACGCGTTAAGCGACTCGGACGCCGTCATCTCTTCGTCCTTCCTCGCAGGTATTCCGGCCTGGAGGAAGTTGATGGCCGCCCTCAGGTCCCCGTTAGCTGACTCGGCCACCTTCGCAATCTGATCCTTGGTCACCGAGAGCCTCTCCTTCTGGGAGATCTTCTCCAGCCTACCTACCACGTCGGACATCTCCGGTCTTTGGAACACTATAGAGCTCGTAACGCTCCCGAGTTTCTTGACCTCATCAGACTCGGGATCGTTCGCCGCCATCACTACGGGGTTCTCGCTCTTCTTCACAGCGTCTTTGATGAAATCCACCGCCCCGTAGTCTGCCCTCCCTGCCAGGCCGTCCACCTCGTCAAGGAAGATCAAGCTCGTCCCCCCAAACAGGCTCGTGCTCGCTATCGCCTCCCCCACCTTCTTGGAGAGCTTTTCCCTCGTCCGCGAATCGCTCGCGTTGAGCTCGACTAGCTGAAGCCCCAATTCTCTCGCCACCAGGTGGACCGTCGTCGTCTTGCCAGTGCCGGGGGGGCCCACGAGAAGGGCAGCCTTCGACCCGGGCTTCCACTTCTTGAGCCAGAGCTGGAACTTCGTTCTCCCCTCCCTGTTCCCAACCATTTCCTCGAGGCTCGCTGGCCTGTACTTCTCGCTCCACAACCTAGAAGGCCCCCCCTATGAACACAAGGAGTCCCACTGTCATCCCTGCCAGCGCGACCCGTTTCACCCTGTAGGCGCTCTTGGAATCGTAGTGCAAGACTATCGTCACAGCCAGGTAGGCGAAAATGACGTCTGGAATGATCACACCGTAGGTGTACACCTGGTTCGCAAGTTCGGTAATCAGGGGAACCCAGCTCGTCAGCACTGCGAGCAGAAAGAACAGAGCTCCGATGCGCGAGGCGAATCCGAGCCCCCGCGTCCTCGCTATGGAGTTGACCTCTCTCTTCGCGTCTCCTTCCACGTCTGCCATAGATTTCACCACCTCCCTCCCCACCCCCGAAAAGAAGGCCGTCAGGGCCATCATGAGCAGGAGCGACCCCCCAATCGACCCTCCCGACACCGCCCCACCGTAGATGAAGGGGATGGCCAAGGAAGACGCCACTATGAGGTTGCCAGGGAGGCCGGTCCTCTTCGCCTTTGCGTTGTACAGCCAGGACAGAAATGCGTAGGCGAGTGCGATTACCGCAGCGAGTGGAATGAAGGAGAGGAAAGCGCAGGCAAGGCCAGCGGCCAGCATCGCGAGCGAGAGCGTCGAGGCGTGGCTCACCGAGATTCTACCGCTGGGGATGGGCCTGTCTGGCCTGTTGACCCTATCCACCTCCAAATCGTAGATGTCATTCACAGACATGGAATAGGCGCAGATGAAAAAGCCTGTGAAGAACCCCAGGGCCAGCTGCAGCCAGGGCACTGACGAGGGCTTCGAGACGAAAGCGCCCACTATTACGGCGAATCCTATCATGGCGCAGTTCACGGGCCTGATGAGGTCGAAGAGCCCCCTTGGGTTCAATGGCCGGTCAGAACCTTGCCCTGCTGACCTTGTAGTAGATTACTTCCCCTCTCCTCTCGATAACTGCTATTATCGCCTCCTTCCCCATCTTGGCCATCTCCTTCACCGACTTCTGCAGGTCGGCCATCCCCTTCTCGATCCCCTCGTCTAGTGCGAAGACGACATACTTTGCAGGCTTCTTCGGGTAATCCCCCCGCTCGTAGACTCTGAGGTCAGTGCCAAAACCGAATCCTTCCCTTACTATGTACCCTCTGCTCCTCAGGTCTCTGTAGATCACGAACTTGGTCCACGAATCCCCAGCTCTCTTCTGGGCAAGCTCTGCCAATCTCTCAAAGTCCACCTCCTTCCCGTGCTCGTCCTCCAGGCGCATCTTCTTGCTGTAGACGAGGTAGAGGGCCTCATAGTCCCGCAGGATGAGGTTCTGACCCTCCCGCGTTCCGTATCCGGACTCTTCCAGCTCTCCGAAACGGTCGCGGTCCGCGACTCTTGCTGTCCCATCGTCGAGCACGGCCCTGAAGGGCTGTATCTGCTCCTGCGCCGCCGGGGTTTCTTGCATCAGCCTCTTTTCGCCACGCCTTCCAAGTCTATTTGAAGTTAAGGCACGGCATCGTCTGCGCAAATCATTTAGAGAGCTTCAACGCTCTCTCCATCCCTTGGAGAACTTCTTCTCGATTCGGACCGTCACCTGGGAAGGCGACGCCGTCAGGATGATAGACCAGACCGTCCTCCCGGCTAGGCTGACTTACGTACGATACAAACGCCCCGAGCAGGTAGCAGACGGAATCAGGTCGATGGTGGTCAGAGGGGCTCCAGCAATCGGGGTCGCGGCGGCCATGGGCCTGGCGCTCGCGGCGGTCCGGTCAAGGGCTTCGAAGCTCCCAGATTTCATGAAGGAAATGGAGGCTGCTGCCGCCCTTCTCCGCGGGACGAGGCCAACCGCCGTGAACTTGTTTTGGGGAATTGACAGGGTGATGAGTGTGGCCGCCTCTGCATCGACGGTCCGGGAGGCGAAGGACGCCGTTTCCACAGAGGTGAAGGCCATGGAGGACGAGGACATCGAGGTGAACAGGAGGCTCGGGAAGAACGGGGCGGGCCTGATCAAGAGTGGTGACACCGTCCTCACTCAGTGCAACGCGGGGGCCCTCGCGACCGTGGGATACGGCACTGCACTGGGGGTGGTTAGAGCGGCTGTTGAACAGGGGAAGCTTGTCAAGGTGCTCGTGCCCGAGACCCGGCCTGCCCTGCAGGGGGCGAGGTTGACCGCATTCGAGCTTGTTCGTGACAGGATCGCATGCACCCTGATTTCTGACACGGCAGTGGGCCACATGATGAGCCTGGGGCGGATCGATTGTGTGATCGTAGGGGCGGACAGAATCACGAGGGACGGATACGTCTTCAACAAGATAGGGACATACCAGGAGGCGGTCCTCGCAAAGAGGCACGGCCTACCCTTCTATCCGGCGGCGCCCCGGTCCACATTCGACCTCGCCCGTACCCATGACAGCGTGACCATCGAAGAGAGGGGGGCGAACGAGGTTGTAGAGATCAGGGGGAGGAGAATTGCACCGAGGGGGATCCCGGTCGCGAACCCCGCCTTCGACATGACGCCTCCTGAGCTCGTGACCGCCATGATTACCGACCGGGGGTTGGTCAAGCCACCTTTCAGTGAGAACGTGGGCCGTCTCATCGCTTAATTAGCCAGCCCTGTCGCAGCCGTATCGGGCCCGTAGCCTAGCACGGATTAAGGCGTCAGCCTTCGGAGCTGAAGAGGAGCGCCTCAGGAACCGTGGGTTCGAATCCCTCCGGGCCCGAGTCAGATTAGCCACTATGAACTCTATTCGTCGAACGGAGCTCGATTCAAGCCTGTCCGGGGAACCAGGCCAATCCGGACAGGCCTCAATACTTCGACGGCATCTACGACGGGACACCTTTTACGCTCGTTGGGGCGGGTAAATTGAGGTCGGGAGCGTAGCATGCGACAAAGCCTAGTCTTTGTGCTCGCCATGTTGATTGTTGTTTCAGGCGTGGGGGCCGGGAACCTGATTGCGGCTCCAGGCCCAGGGGCGGGCAGTCAGACTCCGACCATTACGGGCCCCTCATTACCGACAAACTTGACCGCTCCTACCTGCCTCCTGGGTTCCGAGATTGTGCCTCAGTGCATCCAGGTCTCCGTCGGACCGAACCTCTACGTCGGCAAAGCCACGATCAATGCGAATTTCACGAACACGTCCAACATGACATTGGGTCTGGGCGATTACATGTTCTACGACAACATAAAAGCCACGAATGGGGTCCTGGTCCATCAGAGCTATTGCGCGGTCTTGGCGCCGGATGCTTTGCTCCCGCCAGGAGGGACGTGGGGATGCACTGATGCGTCGTGGACGATCCCGACTGGCACCTACGTAGCGCTCTTCTACATCTACTCGATCTCGATGCAAAGGGTCATCGGCTCGACCAGTGCGACGATAACGTCTCCAAACGGTGTGATGTGGGGCTG
>Ga0187769_10000406_pt1 | contig 23668 bp, 19 predicted proteins | sample 0116_SJ02_MP02_1_FD_133140 | JGI IMG/M metagenome (GOLD analysis project Ga0187769, IMG submission 133140) | Tropical peat soil microbial communities from peatlands in Department of Meta, Colombia - 0116_SJ02_MP02_10_MG | ecosystem: Environmental > Terrestrial > Soil > Wetlands > Peat | place... | reverse complement strand
GGTCAGCGCCCGCCAAGCCCGTCGTCCCCAATAAAACTCGTTGTGTTGGCTCGTCATCGCCTCATTCCACTTCCCGTGTGGAAGACTTGACTTCTCCAACTCCATTCGTGTCAGTGGTCTTTCGTCGACGAACCATTGCAGATTAGCTGGGGCCCACCCGATGCGCCGAAGCGCTACAACGACCTGCTCGGTCCGGGAACGGCCATCATCGCCACCAGTAGAGTTAGCGACACCTGAATCGAGATAGACGCGAAACGGTTTGGGCGGACCTTGATAGCTCTCGAGCACGTCGTCCACGAAATTCGGATGGAAAATAGTGAACGCACCGGAGAGGCTTGCTGCGGCGCCAAAGACCTCAGAGTTATCCCAGGCCAGCACCAGGCTGCAAAGGCCTCCCAGCGATGATCCCATCACCGCTGTGTGCACCGCCTCGGGCAGCGTACGATATTCGCGGTCAACGCGTTGTTTCAATTCCCGGGTTAGAAACTCCTCATAATTCTCGAACGCCGTCCTCGTCGATGATTCCCCCTGAACGTGGTGCCTGCCACTATACTCTTCCAATCTGGCGGAACTGTTGTCGACGCCGACCATTATGATTTCTTGCATTTTCTTTTGACGGCCCAGCTCATACACAGTCCGGTCTAATTCCCAGCTGCCCCATCCAAATGTGGTGTCCGTTCCCCCAGAACTGAAGACGTTCTGTCCGTCGTGAAGGTACAAAACAGGATAGCGGCGGGCTGAATCTGTTCTGTACGAAGCCGGAAGGTGGACATGGACTCCTCTCTCCCCGCCAAGGAACCGCGACAGCACGGTCATGTCCAGAAGGGAACTCATTCGCTCATCGCCGTTTGGCGCCAATCGCATCTACCCAGAAGAAGCTGATAATCTAAACCCTGGGAAGATGGCCAGGTCGTTCTGTCGAGTCATCCTTAATTCATGCCCCTCTAGTCCATGCCCATGGTCAGTGCGGAGCAGCCGCAGAATGACCTGAAGAGAACAACCTGGCAGTCTGAGAACTGCCTGTCCTGTGTCTGGTTCAGGCCAAACGACCCCCTGAACGCCGACCTCCTAGAGAGAGGCAGGTGCGTCGAGCCGAAGCTCAAGGCGTACGAGCTCATCGTCTCGGGACGCGACTGGTGCAATCTCTACAAAGAAGTCAGACAGAAACAGATAGACCTCCTTCAAGAAGGCAAGATGAAAGATTAGATCAGCGCCGGTTCTTCACCACCGCAACAGTCAGTCAAGCCTCCGCCCCAGATTCATGACCTTGGCGCTTGAGCCTTCCTTGACCTGATTTTCCTCCGTAGTCTTTTCGGGAGGTCAATTTTTAACCCCGACCTGAAACGGGAGGGAAGTTTTCCCAAATGGTCCAGTACAAGTGGGTCGCCCTCTCAAACACCACCATGGGGACCCTGATGGCGTCCATTGACGCTACCATAGTCCTGATTTCTCTACCAGCCATTTTCCGCGGCATCAGCATCGACCCCCTTACCTCCTTTCAGTATCTCCTATGGATACTCTTCGGCTACAGCTTGGTCACTTCGACCCTTCTTGTCTCCTTCGGTAGGATATCCGACATGTACGGGAGGGTCAGGTTGTTCAACCTCGGTTTCGCTATCTTTACGATTGGTTCCCTTCTCTGCGCCGCCGTTCCCAACACCGGGGATCTCGGAGCCTCCGAACTGATTGTCTTCAGGATAATCCAAGGAATCGGGGGCGCGTTTCTCTTCGCCAACAGTGCCGCCATCTTAACCGACGCCTTCCCGCCGAGGGAAAGGGGTAAGGCGCTAGGGATCAACATGACGGCAGCCATTGCGGGCTCCCTAGTGGGGTTGGTCCTGGGCGGGGTCCTGGCGCTCTTCAACTGGCGCTACATCTTCTTGGTGAGCGTCCCCGTAGGTGCCCTCGGCACTGTCTGGTCATACGCCAAGCTGAAAGACATAGCGGCCATCAGGAAGGGGCAACACGTCGACATCTGGGGGAACCTCACCTTCGCCGTCGGGCTGACCCTTGTCATCCTAGGGGTTACCTACGCGCTCGAACCGTATGGAAACTCTGCCATGGGGTGGGATGATCCCTGGGTTATCGCGTCCATGGTCGCAGGTTTCGCGCTACTTGCCGCGTTCCCGTTCGTCGAAAAGAAGGTCCCCGACCCCATGTTCCGGCTTGACCTGTTCAGAAATCGGATGTTCAGCGCCGCGAACCTCGCCGGCGTCTTTGCAGCGGTGGGGAGGGGCGGGGTGCAGATCATGCTGATAATTCTCCTCCAGGGAATCTGGCTCCCCCTGCACGGCATAAGCTACCAATCGACTCCATTCTGGGCTGGGGTCTACATGATACCCATGATAGCAGGGTTCGCGATCATGGGCCCCATTTCCGGCTACTTCTCGGACAAGTACGGCGCGAGGACCTTTGCGACGGTCGCGATGATAATAACGGCGGCAACTTTTCTCGCCCTGTCGTTTCTCCCCTACAACTTCGACTACACCGAGTTTGCGGCGATCATCTTCATCATGGGGCTGGGCGGCGGCCTCTTCGCGGCTCCGAACATCGCCTCAATAATGAACGCCGTTCCACCTGAGTACAGGGGGGCTGCGTCTGGAATGCGGGCGACCCTACAGAACACAGCGCAGACCATCAGCCTGGCAATCTTCTTCACGGTGATAATCACGGGTCTCTCAGCGAGCCTGCCATCCGCCCTCTCAAGCGCAATGACCAGCGCGGGGGTCCCCCAGCTTGCCACAGCCTTCTCATCCATCTCCCCCACGAGCGCTCTGTTCTCGGCGTTCCTCGGCTACAATCCTATACAGTCAATTCTCGCAATCCCTCAGCTCGCTCCCGTCGTCCATCAGATTCCCAGTACCACGCTGAACTTCATAGAGGGGCAGACATTCTTCCCGAACGCCATAGCCCCGTCGTTCATCTCTGCCCTTGACCTCTCCTTCTACATAGGAGCAGCTCTATCCATCGCGGCGGCTCTCGCGTCCCTTCTGAGAGGGGAGGCATACATCCATGAGGAGGCAGTCAGCCTCAACAACTCCCGGCACGCAGATTCGCCTTCGAACCCTCGAGACCCGGAAAAAGGGTCAGCCCCGTAGGCTCCCGAATTGCGGCGCCTTACAGCTTCCTTGAAAGCTCGCTCATCATCCTTGGAGCTTCAGGCGACCGCAAGGGCTCCCCGTGCCCGCTCAACATGATCTGGTAGTCAAGAGAAGAGAGCCGTTCAATAGAAGTCTTTGCCTGATCCATGCGTGGTGTGAAATGAGGAGGTGGGCCTTCCAACCTGCCCTTCACGAACCTGGCCGTGTCGCCGACGAACAGCACCCTGTCATGCCTGTCGAACAGCGAGATGCTCCCCGGCGTGTGGCCGGGGGTGTGTATAACTTCAAGCCTACCCACTGTGTCCCCTTCCTTCAATATGAGGTCAGGCTCGACGGGGGTCGTCTTGAAGAACGGGGACATCACACTGAACGCGAAGCCCATGGCTCCTCCCGGAGACGGGTACTTCTGCTTGCCCGATACAAAGTTCGCGTCTGCCTCGTGAACAGCCACCTTTGCACCCGTCGCGGCCTTGATCGCGGCGAGCCCTCTCGTGTGGTCGACGTGGCAGTGTGTGACGACGATTGTCTTCACTTCAGATGGCTTATGGTTCGTCTTCGAGTCGATGAACCCAAGTATTCTCTTACCGTCTGCCTGCATTCCCGCATCGATGAGCGTCATCGTGCCATCGCTTTCTTCGACGAGGTAGCTGTTTGCGTTGGAGCCGTCGACGTACTCCAAGCCCCTTACGATCTCGGTCATGATGTGCTACTCACCCGCACGGGTGTTCCTAAAAAATGCGTCCACAAACCTCCGTGCGGTACGTAAAGAAGCTCTGGGAAGGGACCATCGCCTCCGTCGCACTATCGTGCTTCTATGTAGATACAATAGGCAACGCATTTAACGACGTATTTGGCCGGCCGGGCCACCTGATTGAATAAGAAAACACGTGCAGCAATCAGCACTGCGGTTTCTGTTGCCATAATTGTCATCATCGTCGTTGCGGCCATCGGCGCCTATGCCTACTACGTCTCAACCTCGACCTCGTCAACCACCACCACGACCACCCTGACCGGCTCGCTGAACCTAATCACATTCACCGACCCGTCCAACGCCTGGCTCCAGGCAGCGGCAAGCTCGTTTGAAGCACTCCACCCTGGGGTGAAAATCACAATAACTGCCCAGGGATTCAGCAGCTACACTACTACGGAAAAGACCTCACTCCAGGCGCAGTCTTCGACCTACGACATAATCACGGACACATCGACCAGCGCGCTCGGATTCGCCCAGTACGTTACGAACCTGAACGGTATGGTCAACCTCAACACCACGGACATTCCGGCCCCGCAGCTTAACTTCGGAGGCTACTACCAGGTGAACGGGACAAAGGAGCTCATAGGCATCCCCTACGACACGTCCACCTTCACCATATTCTACAACCAGACCCTCCTGAGCGACCCGACACTGAACGCCCAATTCCAGAAGGAATACGGCTTCAGCATGAGCCCACCATGGTCGAGCTGGCAGTCCGTCCTCGACGTTGACAACTTCCTCGTGACCCAGACGAACACCGTCAAGTATGGCATGATTACCGACGGCTCCGAGAGTCATGACATAATCGACTCATACCCGGCGATCTTCGGGTACTACTATTCCCATGACTCATCTATCAGCGGGAGCAACCCCAATGGGGGCCTTCTGAACTACAACATCATGTTCAAAGGATCCGCAGGAGCAAACGGTATCCCTGCTCCATCGTTTAACGGCACCGCGGGGACACAAGCCCTGCAGACAATGTACAACCTGATGCAATACGATCCACAGCCCGCTGGTACCACCGTGAACTACGGCACCGTCTTCGCGCCTCTACAGGCGGGCGAGGCATGGGGAGCCCTCATGTTCACCGCCGACGCCTCGACACTGCTTTCATCCAAGAACATCTCTTCGTCAATCGCTGTCACAACGCTTCCGGGCGGTTACGCCGAGACCGGAACCGACTTCTACGCCATCAACAAGTACTCTACCAACCGAGCCCTCGCTGCTGCCTTCATCCAATACCTGGTCACGCCAAGCGTCAACGCCAGAATCTACACGATAGCCGGTGAGTTCCCAATATCCGAAGCAGCGACCCACATTCTCGCTTCAAACAGCTCCATCCCGCAGCAGGCAAGGAACGTGATACAACAGGTGTTCGCCACAGGGGCCGAGGGGTGGGCCAACCCTCCGAACCTTACGATCACGTCCTCTACCCTGATACCTGCGTTCAACCAGCCCGTTTACAGTTTCCTCACAGGGACCACGAACAGCACGTCCGCAGCGCAAAAGGCACTGGATACGGCCGCGGCAGCCTGGGTAACCGCCGTAGGCTGAAAGCCAGTGCCCTCCCCGATTTTTCCACGTGATGCCTCCGAGAAGATGCAGGGGACTGGCGTCAGACTCGAAGATATCTCGAAACAGTTCGGGAAGCTGTCTGTGTTCAGTCATGTGAACCTAGAGATTTCCGTTGGTGAGCTATTCTCACTGGTCGGTCCTTCTGGGTCCGGAAAGACCACCCTTCTGAGGATTATCGCAGGGCTGGAGGTCCAGGACTCGGGCCATGTCTACATCGGTTCCCGGGTTGTGGACAAGCTGGGACCAGCTAAGAGGAACGTAGGAATGGTGTTCCAGGATTACGCCCTTTATCCCAACAAGACGGTCATGAATAACATAATCTCGCCGCTCATGGTCAAGGGGGTGAAGAAGGCTGACGCTTTCAGAGAAGCAAGAGAGATGGCGGAGCTATTGGGGATAGGACAGACTCTCGACCGGCGGCCTGGACAGATATCAGGAGGACAGCAACAGAGAGTGGCCCTGGCGAGGGCGCTCATAAAGCACCCAGACGTTTTCCTCCTCGACGAGCCCTTCTCGAACCTTGACGCCCAGCTGAGGTTCTCGGCCAGGAAATTCCTGAGGGAGGTCCAGAGGCGGTTCGGGATAACCGCCATCTACGTTACTCACGACCAGTCCGAGGCCCTCTCCATATCCGACAGGGTGGCCATCATGGGTGACGGAAGGATCCACCAGGTCGGGACACCAAAGGAGATCTACTCCTCCCCTGCCGACGAGTTCACCGCCACCTTCATCGGAAGCCCCCCCCTGAACGTGCTGAAGGTGACCGTGGCCGGCGGGGTTTCGTCCCCTATTGCCCTCCCTATTGACGGATTGGCCGACGGCAAATTCAGCGTGGGGATAAGGCCGGAGGGGTTGATCTTGGGGAACGGGCCGAACGAGGCCGAGATGACTGCATTTGAATTTGCAGGCAGAGAAACCATAGTTTACCTCAACGTAGCGGGGATCGAAATCAGGGCGATTGTGCTCGACGCCAAGGGGCTGGAGACCGGGCAGAAGGTTCGGTTCGCCGTGCAGAGAAACGCGTTGCACATCTTAGGCAAGGAATCCGGTTGACATGTCTAAGATAGTAGACGTCCTCTCGAAGAGAGTATTCTACATCCCGGCGGTCGTCTACCTCATCCTCTTCGCTCTGGTCCCCATGGTGATTTCTGTCGTCTTATCCGCTCCCAACTCGGACTTCTCCTCGTACATCCAGCTCTTTCAGTTTACGGATTTCCCGAGGATTGTCTACAATACCTTGGTCTTCGCGGTTGGAACCGCCGTTTCCTCCGTACTGATAGGCACCGCCTTCGCCATCCTCGTGGACAGCAGAAGACGGGGAAAACGGGCCATCTCGCTCATCGCCTATCTACCGTACATGATCCCATTCACAGCGAGTGCCCTGGTCTGGGCCACGCTGTTTAACCCTGGCTACGGCCCGGTGGATCCGATCCTGCATGCTTTGGGATTGCCTACGATCGACTGGCTAAGTCCATCACTGCAACTGTATTCGCTCACTCTAGTCAGCGTGTGGGCAGGAATCCCCCTCGCGTTCCTAATCATACTCGCAGGGCTGACATCTGTTCCGAAACAGGTGAAGGAGGCATCCTCGGTCGATGGCATGGAGATGTGGGACTACTACTCCTCAGTGGCGTTACCACTGGCAAAGGGAGCAGTCATTACCGCCTTCCTTATGACCCTGATACTCGCCTTCGGGAACTTCGACCTGCCATACATCATCAGTGGCGCAGGGGGAGTTCCTCCGACCACCATGGCCACCCTCGTGGTCTACGCTTATGCCGAGATGTTCTACGTTGGAGGGCCTTACACTGCTCAGGGCCTGGCCGCAGCCATCTTCATCGCCCTAATCGCAAGCATACCGGGGCTCGTACTCGTTAGAACAACCCTGGGAGGTTCCAACCGAGGCAAGGGTAGGCTGCATCTACCCGGTTGGTTGCACCTGCCGACACTCCATGTCCATAGTCCAACAATTCCCCACCTTCCAAATTCCCCATTCAAGTATCTCATCTACATCGTCTGCGCACTGGTGTCGATCTTCATCCTCTTTCCAATATACTGGATGGTCCTGATTGCCTTCCGGCCGCAATCTCTCGACTATCTCCTGCCCCCGGTCATTTATCCGACCAAGATAATTACCGACGTGTTTGTTTCAACCGTGGGTCAGGCTTCCCCCGAAATCATAACAACCCTTGCCGTCGCGTCCGTCGTCACGGTTCTAACGATACTATTGGCGGCTCCCGCTGCCTACACCATTGCGAGAGAAAAAAGGAGGGGTCTGCTCGGAATCATGATCTATATCTTCTCGTTGCCCTCGATAGTCTTCGTCTTCGGCGCGTTCTACATCATCGTCAATCTGCATCTAATCAACACTTGGGCAGCGCTGATCCTGACAGAACCCCTCTTCACCGTTCCCTTCGTGGTCTGGACCATGAGCAACTTCTACAACTCTCTTCCAAAGCAATATGAAGAGGCAGCGCAGGTGGACGGCTATTCGCGCATCCGCTCGTTCTTCTCCATTGTCATGCCCCTCGCCAGGCCCGGGCTCATCGCCGCCGGCATGGTCGCCTTCATCTTTGCATGGCACTTGCTCCTGTTCCCGCTGGTCCTCTCGGAGAGCCCCTACAACTTCAGCTTCCCTCCAGTCGGGTCCAACACAGTCACGACCTTCGCTATACTTTTTGACCCTGACAGCACGGGAGGCACCATCAGCAACAACGTCTGGACTCAACTCGCTTCGTCGGGAATAATATTGGCGATCCCTGTAATCATACTCTCACTCATCGCCCAGAGTTATCTGCTCAAAGGACTCTATTCAGGGGGGACCAAAGGGTAGATTTCCCGCACCACCTTGGCTGCGGCTTCTCTCAGCCAGGGGGCCCATAGAACGGATGGGGACTAGGGACCCGCCTTCACGAGGCGAGAACTTCCCCTCGCCTTCAACTGCACTATCAACACCCCAACCAGGACAAGGGCCATCCCTACCACCATGAATGGCGTTATGGTCTCCTGCAGGAACGCGAAAGCGAATATTGCAATCTCTACCAGCATCAGGTCCTGGAACACGGTGAGCTCGTAAGCGGGGATTGTCTTGAGCGACCAGTTCCACATGAAGAAGGCGAGGGCTGTGTTGGCTGTCGCAAGCCAGACGATGATCAGGATGCCACTTGGCGCGAGGGGGGCGTACTGGCCGGTCATGATGGTGAGCACGACCATCCCAACCGCTCCGATCCCCATGGTGGTAGTAGTGAGTCGAAGGGAGCCCATGCTTCCCGATCGCTGGAGCATTCGCAACACAACGACGTAGCAGGCCCAGCCCAAGCCCGAGGCGATAACTACGAGTATGCCGAGCACTTGGCCTCCCAGACCCGCTTGCTGGCTAAAGAACGCCCAGGCCCCGATCAGAGCGAGCCCCACGCCCCCCAGCTGGGTGAGCGATGTCCCCTCGCCAAGTAGGCCGACGCTCAATACTAGGACGAAGAATGGGTTGAAGTTGAGCAGGAAGCTTGTAGTAATCGCCGGAAGGTAATACAACCCCACAAACTGGAGCCCCTGGGCGATTGTGTACCCTCCGAGACCCGCGATAACAAGCAGCACGACCTGTTTCGTGCCGCCAGTCCCGTTCCCTGTTCTCCTCGTCCTACTCGCCAGATCGAACGCCAAGAGAATGGCGAAGGCGAGGGCATACCTGACCGTGGCGAAATAGAGCGGAGGGATGTCCGTCAATCCCCATTTTATCAGAACGTAGGAAGAAGACCAAAGGACTGTGACAATGAACGCCGCGATGTAGGGAGCGCCCCCCGTCCAACCATTAGTATGCTCTGTCATTCCCTGGCCTACTGGCTATCCCACCGGCTAAAATTGGTGATTTGAGCCTATGCAGATATGCCCTGGGTGGGATTTGAGCAACAGAAATGGGGCCATGACAAACGTGCTGGTGCAAATCGTATAAGGAAACCTGAGATGGGCCAGGGGCTAGTTGAAGTCACAGACATCTGGCTCGCTGTTAGAGCGCACAGCCGATAAGCTCCTCAGGAACGTGATGAAGGTAAAGGAAGGAGAGACCGTGGCGATTACTTGCGACACGGAAAGTGATTGGCTTTTCGCCACCGACATCGAAAAAGCAGCCGTGAATCTGGGAGCCAAACCTATTCTCGTGCGGAACAAGGCACCACCACACGTCGGAAAGGCAGCGGAGCCCTACTTGCCAGTCGAAAGCCTGACGGGTGTTGTCACCGGGTCGGATGTGTGGTTAGAGCTGAACGCCAGGTGGCTCCTTTACTCTTCAGTGTACGAAGAAGCACTTAGGCGAGGGCGGACCAGATATGCCTGCTTAGTGGGCATGAACAGAGGGATGGCGGTGAGGTGCATTGGGAACGTTGATGTGCCATCTGTCCTGAGGTTCCAAAGAATCCTTCAAGCCATAACCAAGCAGGCTCGCTCTATGCATTACACTACTGCCGGTGGGACAGACGTGTCCTTCGAAAACGATCCAAAGCGACCAGTCTTGGCGGAAGGGGATGTCTCAGGGCCGGGCGAATACATGCTTCTAGGCCAAGTAGACTGGGCGCCGGTCGAGGAGACGATAAGCGGGAAGATCGTCTTTGACGGGTCAGTGAACCCCCCTGACGAGCTGGGTCTGCTGCGTGAAGCACTGACGCTGGAAATCAGAAACGGGAAAGTGCGGAGAATACATGGCGGTGAATCCGCCAGAATTTATGAGCGATGGCTTGCAAGTCTCAAGGACGAAAACATGTACATCCTGGCCCACCTGTCCTACGGCTGCAACCCGGGAGCCAAGCTGACGGGAAATGTCCTGGAAGACGAAAGGGTCTGGGGCGTTCTTGAGTGGGGCCTCGGGAACCAAGCCGCGAGCTTCCAAGCTCTAAACACTAGGGCCATCTCGCATTCCGATGGAATAACTCTGAGACCCACCTTAGAAGCTGATGGTCAGATCATAATCCAGGGGGGGAGGTACGTCCATCCCGCACTGAAGAACTTGGCGAGTACTCTGACCCAGCCCTCTGCCCGGCATCGATAATAAATGGAAAGGAAGATGTCGTGACCCTCTACAGTATCAGCAAAGACACCTTCCACTACAAGTGGAGCAGGTCCCACAAGCCCGCCCTATCCATAAAGCCTGGGGACACGGTTGAGTTCGAAATCAACGACGTTAGCAGTTGGCAGATAACAAGCGATTGGAAGTCTGAAGATATGAGAAGATTCGATAGCTCGAAGCTCTATCCGCTTTCCGGACCCGTCTTCGTCAAGGGGGCCAGACCAGGAGATTCTCTTGTGGTAGAAGTGCTGAACGTCAGGAACGGAAGCTTTGGATGGACTTCGATCTCCCCCGAATTCGGGCTGCTTAAAGGGTTCAACAAGTACTATCTGTACAAATGGCGGCTTGGCAACTCGGGGTTCGCGCGGTTCGAGAAGGGAATCAAGATACCAATTAGGCCCTTCTGTGGTGTGATGGGCGTTGCTCCTCCGGAAAGGGGCTTCTTCGACGTTGCTCCACCGGGGAGACATGGAGGCAATCTCGACGTGCGGCACCTGACGGCAGGCAGCAGGCTGGAATTACCCGTGTGGGTAGACGGGGCTCTGTTCTCCGTCGGGGACGTTCACGCGGCCATGGGGGACGGAGAGGTGTGCATCAGCGCAATTGAATGCGCAGGAACCGCCAGGCTCAGGTTCAAGCTAAAGAAAGGTTCGAATCTCAAGTGGCCAAGGTTCTACACAAAAGGAGACCAAAGAGCAAAGAAAGGATACTACGCCGCGACCGGGATAGCCAGCGATCTGATGGAAGCGACAAAAGAGTCTGTCATGAACATGATTGGGCATCTTACCGAGGAGTATGGTCTAAGCAGAGAGGAGGCATATGTGCTCTGCAGCGTGGCCGCTGACGTCAGGGTTCACGAGGTCGTCGACAAGCCCAACTGGGTTGTGGGGACAATGATCCCGCTCGACTGCTTTCCCTAGGTCAACGCGGGAGGCCAATGGCTGTAATCTGGCGTGCAGCGATGATTACTTCAGGAAGGTCGTCCCTGGCACCTTCCTTGTCTTCTTTCCTGGCCGGCGATAGCTCGCCCTGCTCTGTTTGAACCTCGACAACACCAGAGCCTGTGCCATGCTCAACGCAGCAATCGATGGGTCGATGATTGGAATGTCTACTCTTGGTGCGACCACGTCTACAACTCTGGAAAGGCCTGTGCATCCGAGGATTATGACATCCGGCTCGTCCTGTTCCTGCATCGCTTCCGCCGCACGGACAAGTTGTGCCGCAATCTTTTCTGAGTTTTCCGGAATGCTCGCGACCGTGAACCCCGCCCCCCATTCTGAAACGAATCTCTCCGAAAGCCCGAGCTGCCTGACTCTAGAATTAGGAACATAACTCTTGTATCTCTTCGCCGAGGTCGACAGGATGCTGAACGAGTCCCCAAGTGTCAACGAAAGTAACATCGAAGCCTCCCCAGGCCCGACGACCACTATGTCGCTAGCTTCCCTTGCCGCTCCGAGGCCCGGATCAAGAAAGCAGTCTATGATGGCGGCGTCATAGCCCTGGTGCTCCGCTTCCAGGACTTTGTCGACTACAAATGGCGCGCACAGGACATCATCGTAGTCGCCTTCAATGGTCTCCACTCCGTTTGTAAGGCTCCTAATCTCCACGGTGAACTGGGGTCCAGCCCTCGCCTGCAGGTATTTTTGGTCGAATTCATCGAATACGGTCGTTAGGATCGGATTGACTACCATTATCTTATGGTGTTCCTTGCTCATGTTACGCCCACTCCCGATTGCCGAAGCATGTCATTTTGCCGTCCATTTCAATTATTAAGATTTGAGACAAAGACACCCCGCCTCCAAACTGAGACACCTCTTTCTCCACCATTGTAGACTTTTTCTAATGCTTTATTATGCCGCTCAGGCCCTGCTGTTGTTGATCGCTCCGTCATTGAAGATTGGATTCGTGACAGCGGGATGCGGCTGCGTGTCGAGACTAAAAAGAGCACTATCAGTGGAATGACTCTAGACGCGCCGAATGTTTGTCATAGGCCGCTGGACTTTCGGTTGCCATTAGGGGGATGTCCAGTCTAGAATGGGTCTGGTCGGCTACATAATTCGCAGAGCTCTTTACTCGATCCTACTGGTTATTCTTTCTGTCCTGCTCGTCTTCTTCCTGACCCACTTCTTGGCCCCGGATCCGGCGGCGGTCTGGGCTGGTCCGCACGCCGCCAAGTCGGTCGTTCAGGCGATTGTGAGCGAGTATCATTTCAACGACCCGCTCTACGTCCAGGCCTACTACTTCGTCACCGGCGCCCTCACCTTCAATTTCGGGATTTCACCCTACTTTAAGCAGCCCGTGTCGAGCCTGATTGCCACCTACTTCCCCCGAACCCTCGAGTTGACGTTCTTCGCTATGGTGATATCGGTTCTCGTGGGGGTCTTCACAGGAGCATTCGCCGCAGCTCACCGAAATAAGAAGGGGGACTACTCTGTGAGGCTCTTCTACCTGATAGGCTGGTGCGCACCTCCGTTCCTCATTTCCCTCATTCTGCAACTGGTTTTCTCGTACAAACTGAACTACTTCCCCACTTCCCTCCTGGCAGACCCCGCACTCGCCACACCTCGGTTTGTCACCGGATTCCCGCTCATAGACGGGCTCTTGGCCGGAGATTTCCCCTACGTTGAATCGCATCTGATCCACATGGCCCTGCCCGTCATTGCCCTCACCTTCATCTCGTTTGGACTGATAACGCGGATTATGCGTTCGTCCATGCTAGAATCCCTCAAGGCGGACTATGTGCGCACCGCGGTAATGAAGGGGGTGGGGACGAGGAGGGCCGTCTACCTGCATGCGCTCAAGAACTCTCTGATTCCGGTAATCACCGTCATCGCCCTCACGTTCGCATACCTGATTGCGGGCGCCGTAGTGGTCGAGTTTGTTTTCGGATACGAGGGCATGGGTTACCTAATCACCACGGCCCTCTACAACTACGACTATCCGACGCTTGTCGGGTGCACGATGGTAATCACAATCTCTGTGGTATCGATCAATCTTGTCGCAGACGTGATGTACGCCCTTGTCGATCCGAGGGTGAGACTGGGGGGCTAACGGCGCATTGGGAACACGTTCAATTGTCGGGAGCCTCCTGAGGAATCCGGCCTCATGCTTGGGCCTAATAATAGTGGTCGCATTCTACGGCTGGTCCCTGCTGGAAGGGGTGCTCCAGTTCGCGGGAATGGTCCTTCACATGTCTTCGCTAGGATGGGTGCTCCTCCCCTCTGACCCATTCAAAATTTCTCTGAATCAGGCGCTTCTCGGGCCGAGCCCTGCTCACCTGATGGGGACAGACGACTTGGGCAGAGACATCTGGAGCAGGATTCTGTACGCTGCGCCGGTCGATGCCGGCGTCTCGGTTTTGGTGATCGGAGGGGGGCTCCTGGTGGGGAGCTTGGTTGGTCTTCCGGCAGGCTACTTCGGAGGGCTGACAGAGGAGGTAAGCATGCGCTCCACAGACCTGTTTCTCGCATTTCCCGCTTTAATCCTCGCTCTTGTGATCGAGAGTACTTTGGGGAGGGAGGCAGTCTACGCTGTATTGGCTCTGGTAGTGGTCTGGTGGCCTTCATACGCAAGATTGTTCAGAGGTGAAACACTACGCGTAAAGAGCATGAAGTTCATAGATGCTGCACGCCTCTCAGACCTCTCGGGACTCGAAATAATCCGCAGGCACATAGTGCGGTCGACATTCAACACGATAGTGTCATACGCGACCATTGACCTTGGCTCCTCCATCTTGGTGTATTCTGTCTTGAGCTTCCTAGGCCTGGGCATCCCTCCGCCGGCGCCTGAATGGGGGAGCATGGTTTCGTTCGGGCTCGAATACTTCCCGCAGTCCTGGTGGTACTCCCTCCTTCCTGGAATCGTGATCACCATTGTCGTGATAGGAACGGCGCTGCTGGGAGACGGGCTGAGAGACGTCATCGCAGGAGAGCAATAGCTTGGACGATGTCATCGATGTGAGCGGTCTTTCTGTCGATTATCGAACCGCAGGGGTTGTTCACGCCCTGCACGATGTCTCCTTTGGGATCCGCCCAGGGGAGATACTCGGAGTGGTGGGGGAGAGCGGTTCAGGGAAGTCGACGTTGGCTCTTGCGGTGTCGCGTCTTTTGACGACCCCTCCCGCCTACTACATTGACGGCAAGATACTGTTCGAGGAGACTGACATGCTAAAGGCCCGTGCTTCGGAGATAGACTCGCTTAGGGGAACGGGCATGTTCATGGTCTTTCAGGATCCGATGATGAGCCTCAACCCCCTCATGAGGATAAGGGACCAGATCATCGAGGGAATAGCAGTCCGCTGCAGGCGCAGTGGAGAAACGTTCGAGAGGCGAAGGGCTGAGCAGGAGGTGAATGAGCATCTGACCAGCGTCAGAATCGGGGACGCAAGTGACGTCGCATCACGCTATCCGCATCAACTGTCAGGAGGGCAGAACCAGAGAATCATGCTCGCCATAGCGCTCGCAGAGAAGCCCAGGCTCCTCATCGCCGACGAACCCACGACCGCTCTTGATGTGACCTCGCAGGCGCAGGTTCTGAACGTCCTCAAGGGAATAGTAAAGGAGAGCAAGATGGCGATGATCTACATCACCCACGACCTCGTTGTAGCGGGATCGTTTTGCGACAGAATCGCTGTGATGTATGGAGGAATGATTCAGGAGATCGGTACGGCCGAACAGGTGATGCGAAGCCCCAAGCACCCATACTCGAGCGGGCTGATTACCAGTCTCCCATCGCAGCGCAAGGCCGATGGTCCCCTAGTTGGCATCAGTGGAACCTTCAGCTGGGACGAGGTCGGGGGAATCTGCGCTTTTGCGCCCAGGTGCCCGCTGGTTCACGACGAATGCAAGAAGGGGGTCCCAGCATTGGTTCGAGTAGACACCAGGCTTGTGAGGTGCGTAAACTACGGTGAGAAGCCTGACGGCTAACCAAGACGTCCTGGTGATCTCAAATGCGGTGAAACTCTTCCCAGTGGGGAAGAGGAGCGTTTGGGATCGCGTCATACGAAAGCCTCAGAGATTCGTCCACGCGGTGGATGACGTCAGCCTGCATGTCGCGAAAGCAGAGACGCTCGTCTTGCTAGGAGAGAGCGGATCTGGAAAGACTACTCTTGGGAGGCTTGTTGTCGGGCTAGAAACGCTGACCTCTGGTCGCATTGACTTGGACGGGGAGGGGGTCAGACGTCTCAAGGACAACGGCAAACTTAGCGGGAGACTTCAGATGGTTTTCCAGGACCCCACTTCTTCTCTTGATCCTTTCATGAAGGTCGTAGACTGCGTAGCAGAGCCCCTGCGAAAAAGCAGAATCGAGAAGGAAAAGATTTCCGCAAGGGCGATGGAATCTTTGGGGAACGTTGGGCTAGGCGAAAAGCTGGCGGGGAAGAAGCCCTCGGAGTTGAGTCAGGGCCAAAGGCAGAGGGTAGCGGTTGCACGTGCCATAGTCAGCAAACCGGAAGTGATTGTTCTGGACGAACCCACTTCGTCCATTGATGTATCACTCCAAGCGCAGGTTCTCAACCTGCTTGTGAGGCTCCAGAAGACTCAGGGGTTCACCTACCTACTCATCACTCACGACCCAAACGTGGCCAGGTACATGGCAGACTACATAGCGGTCATGTATCTTGGAAAGGTGGCGGAGTACGGTCCGGCAGAATCAGTGCTCGGCAACCCCCGGCATCCATATACGCAGGCACTTCTCGCTTCGGCTCCGAAGCCGGATGAACTGAGCCTCCCAAAGCCACTGAGTGGAGAGCCGCCCAGCATGGTCTCACTCCCGAAGGGGTGCCGGTTCGCTCCTCGGTGTCCGTACGTCATGGAAAGATGCAAGGAGTCGCAGCCTCCACTGTTCGACAAGGAAGGGTCTTTGGTGGCGTGCTATCTGTACGACCATTGAATGGAGAAAACTGTTTCGCTTCTGCTGCTAACCCGCCATAACGGTTAATAGACAGGCAGAGGTGCTAGCGATCGTACGAATGATTATCGGCCTGCAAAGGAATGCCATTAGCCGGGCCGCAGTAGCTGTGATCGTCATTGTTTTGATAGTGGTCGCGGGAGTCGCCATTTACTTCGCAGTCACTCCTGCACCGTCTTCCACGACTACGACTTCATCAACCACCTCCTCGACCTCAAGCACGTCCGTCTCCTCCACAAGCACCACTTCTACGACCTCAACCACATCAACCGCACCGATCATCGGGCCAAGCAACTCCAGTGAGCTTAGTGTGATAGAGAACGAGCCTCCGACCTCCATCGACCCCGCAACAGGATACTTCGTCGGAGAAGAAGAGGTGATGGATAATGTCTATCAGGGACTCGTATTCTACAACTACACCAGCATCACGCAATTTGCGCCGATGCTAGCTTCCTCCTGGGTCATTGCGCCTAACTACTTGAGCTTCACCTTCACACTGAGGCAGGACGCGTACTTCATGAACGGACACCCGTTCAACGCTTCTGCTGTCTGGTTTAGCATCAACAGGGCGATCGTGATGAACCAAGTTGGTGCGTCATATTTTGTCAACACGTTATACAACGCCACCACAGCTCTTGCCGCCGGTTACACTCTTCCCCACGGGGTTGACAACGCCTTGGCCGCCAATGGTTACACGTTGTCTTCCACGAACTCCACCCTGAGGCAAGCCCAGGCCGCCAAGGACCTTGCCGCCATTCTGAACGACTTCAATCCGTCCAACTCAACGGTTCAGGCAATCATGAGCTACACGAACCAGGCGGTTTCAGTAGTGAGTAACTACGAAGTCACTTTCAACCTGCTGAACCCCTACAGGTCGTTCTTGGAGATATTGGCTTCACCGGCCGCATTCATGATTGACTCCAGCTTTGTTGACGCGAACGGTGGCGTGCAGCCCAACAGCCAGAACACATACGCGAACACTCATTCGATGGGTACGGCTCCTTACTACGTAAAGAGCTATACTCCGGCAGAAGTGATGGTTCTCCAGGCAAATCCCAATTATTGGGCGGCGAGTCTCAGCTCCTCGGAGACAAATATCATGCTCACTCCTCCTCACATCCCGGTCGTTATCATACAGTACGAGACCCAAGCCTCTCAGATGGTCCAAGGCATTGAGGATAACAAGGCCGCGCTCGTAGAAGGGCCACCCATCCCAGCCCTTTCTCCAGTTTATCTTAGCCAGGTTGCCGCCTCTCCGGGAGTCAAGATAGTCAGCGAACCGAACGCGGCCAAGTTCACGATTCTGATGATAACTCTCGACACGGAGAAGTATCCCTACAACATGACCAACTTCAGAGAGGCACTCGCCTACGCAATCAACTACAGTGAGATTTATACTAGCGTCACAGGCCCATACGGCGTTCCGTACGTAGGTCCGATCAGCCCCGGCCTGCCATACTACGACCCAGCGAATCTTCCACCTTACAGCTACAATCCTGGCCAAGCAATCAGTCTCCTCGCTGGGTTGGGCTTCCAGCTAAGCCTTCCAAACGGCACGACTGTCAACCCCAATGGGCCTACCTTCTCGCCGACGCTGTACTATGCGAACAACGATCCAGCTGAGCTAAAGATAGCCCAGGAGATGCAGGTGATGTACTTACAAGTAGGGCTAGACCTTAATCTCAGCCCCCTGACCGACGCCCAATACTTCGGCTCAATCTCTCAGCCTGGCACCGCGAGCGGCTACCCCGGGATGCTGATGTGGTACTGGTTCCCGAGCTGGCTCGACCCAATCTATCAGGACCTTGTCGCCCAGGTCAATCCAATTCTGTTTGGCGGGATTGCTGGAGATGTGTCCTGGTTCAACAATACAGAGGTCAACCAGCTGAGTTCGACGCTTCCATTCCAGACGGATCCGTCTACCATCAACGCATCGGTTACGAGGATCTACCAGATCGTCTACCAGCAGGTCCCAGACATCTGGCTGTATGCCGAGGTTCCATACGCCGTCCAAGCTACCTATCTAACTGGTGTGATCTACAACGCGGGCATACAGGGGTATTATTTCCCGCTGATAGAATACCAGACCTAGTGCGCGAAGATTTCCCATTCAACCGAGGAATATGGGGTCAGACTCCGAGAAGTCTCTCGACCGGTTTGTAATCGTAGTTGAACCCGAAATGCCTCGGCCCGAATAGTTCCAACCCTCTCGAGGTCCGCCAGATTTCAGGCGCCTTTGCTGCGATGGCGGTCAGCTTCATGCCGACTCTGAGCTTACCGTTTGTGACCGCGCTCCCGTCTGCCTTGAGGAGAGTCATAGGGTCGGGGGGCATTACCACCGGCTTGTCATCCCGCCATACCATAATGTGCTCGTTCATAATCGACGATTTGAGAGTGTGCCCCTTGAATTCCCCGGAACCCTCCAAGATCAACTCCGCTTTCAGGAATCCCGCCTCATCCCTCCAGTCAAACCTACTAACCTTGCCTTCGAAGAATCTCCAGCCATGGAGGCACTTCGCCGCAGCCTCAACGGGATCTCTTCCCTTTCTCCTCGCCTCGATAACCACCTCACCGAGCTTGTAGCAGAGGCTGACCGTCCCTCGCAGGATTGCCTTTCTCGCTTTTTCTTTGGTCATTGGAGTGTCTACTGTGGCGACATAGCTTTTTGCAATCACCGCCTGCTGCCTTGCGGTCGCCTCGTAATCGTGAACACTTCCGTATTCCTTTACCACCAAAACGTTGCCGCTCTCCGTCGCCAACGCAGCGGGAGTCATGGGCATTCCAAGCAGGTGCGCGGTGGACTGGTCGAGCTCCGGGGCGGCCCTGCCCACCAGGTCCCCGTCCACGGCAGGCAGGCCAAGCTGAGAACCTATGTGCAAAGCAACGGCCGTGTTCATACCCCCGAGCTCGGTCGCCGTGACTGCGTCTATCTTTCTCCCCAGTGTGCCCTCAAGCTGCGTCATTGCCACTTTGATCGGATTCTTGACCTTGGGGACGGTTTTCTTCTTCGAAGCCGTCGGCGCTACCGATCCAACGAAGTAAGGGGAGGCTACGATGGAATCGCTGGGGAGTCTATCGACCTCCAAGAAACGTATCGTCTTGCCGCTTCTGATTAGTTCGCCTAGAAGCTGCATTCCTTCCTCCGGATCTCCCCCCCCGCCCGTCCCCATGATCGTGGCGCCGGTAACTAGTTTCTCAGCGTCCTCTAGGCTTCTAATCTCCATTGGGCTTTCGGCAACTCGATTGTGTTAAAAACGTTGGATGCGCTTTCCACTTCACGCATCCGGCCAGATGGGCAAGCGATGCTCCGGGAGGTTGCTCGTAAAGGGCGCTAAGAATTAATTACCCATTGCAGTGACGACGTTCGAATCAGATGGTGCAGACAGGCCTAGTAAGCGCCGAGAAACCAAAATCCGAAAGGTACGACTTCGCCATCCGGAACGGGAAGCTCTTCTTCGAAGGAACGAATCTCAACCTGCTGGCTGTCAAGTATGGCTCTCCGCTTTTTGTCTACTCAGAACGCATTGTTATGAAGAACATCGCCCAGGTTCGGAATGCCTTTGGGGCCAGGTTCAGGAATTTCAGCCTCTTCTATGCCACAAAGGCTGGATCGAACCTTGCGGTGCTGAGAACCATCAGGCGTGAGGGCCTGGGCGCAGAGGTATCATCGGAAGGGGACATCTTCATGTCCCTGATGGCAGGGTTCAGCCCCCGTTCCATCGTCTTCAACGGTCCTGCCAAGACCGACAGGGAGCTCACGATTTCCTGCAGGCTCGGGCTGCATTCAGTAAACCTGGATTCTGTTGACGAGTTGGAGCGACTTCACGCCATTTCCAAGCGGGAAGGAAAACCCACCAGAGTCGCGTTCAGGGTCCGTCCTGACGTTGGAGCAGGAACAAAGTTGATTCAGACAGGGACGGCAAGCAGCAAGTTCGGCCTAGGCCTTACAGAAGTCGTAGACGCCTATGCGAAGGCGGCGAGCTACCGCGACTACGTCGAAATCACGGGCATTCACGCTCATGTGGGTTCGCAGAACACGAGCATCGATAGCTGGAGCTCATTCGTGGGGAAACTGGCAGCCTTGAGGAAGAGGCTGAAGCAGGAGTTGGACCTTGACATTAAGGAGTTGAACATCGGGGGCGGTGTCCCAACAAAGCACGTCACCGACTCCCTCAACCAGCCCACTCCCACATCTACGACCATCGTACCGAGAGACGAAGAAGTAGCCAACGCTGTCGCCAATGCCTTGGGCGCAGAAGGAGCCCGGGACATCAACCTGGCCGTCGAGCCGGGGAGGAGAATAATCGCTGGGGCGGCCCTGCTGGTGACCAGGGTAATCACCGAGAAGAAAACGGGGACCGAGAACTGGATCTACGTCGACGCAGGTTTCAACACCGTCCCCAGCGCGTCGATGCCATGGTATTATCACATGGTACCGGTCACGAAGGCCGACGTCAAGACCCAGTCTCCTTATCGAGTGGCGGGTCCTCTCTGTGACAACAAGGACGTGTTTCACGACGTGCACGGCGAGGAGGAGGGAAATCCGACCATGCCAGAGCACAGGATGCTCCCTGAAGGGATTCACCCGGGCGATTACTTGGCCCTCCTTGACGTCGGGGCCTACAGCATGGACATACAGGACAGCTTCAACGAACGATTCATGGCGGGTGGCATCTACATAGACCGCCACGGCAGGCCCAAGATCATGAGAAAGCGACAGAGCTACGAGGACCTTATAGCATACGAGCCACACTCGAAGATTTCGGCCAAGAGAGTTACGAAGCTCATGACACGTGGCCCACGATCACGCTAGAGGTGGCAGCAGAATGCGTCCAGAATCCGCAGCACCGTCATCAATATGACGTTTGAATATTAAGAGGTATCATGAAAATACTGCTGGCAGAGCCACTGGTGGATTCCGTGGACGAAAAGGCTCTGAAAGACTTGAGTCGACTCGGAGAGGTGAAGGTGTCGGCCTCGAGTTCCGAAGACATTCTCTCCGCCGAGATTTCGGACGCAGACGTACTGATAACCCGAGGTGCACCAGTAACAAGGAAGATTATCCAATCTGCCAAAGAGCTCAAAGTGATAGGTCAGACGGGCACGGGCACCGACAATATCGATGTACCTGCGGCCTCAGAAAAAGGGATACTCGTGGTGAACGCTCCGGGACTGAATTCCATGTCAGTTGCGGAACACACCTTCGCGTTGATACTTGCCCTAGTGAAGAACCTCCGACTCTTCGATTCTGAACTTCGCGCAGGCAACCCATGTATCCGGGACGAGCTATTGCCTGAAAACCAGGAGCTAGCCGGAAAGACAATCGGAATCATTGGCCTAGGGGCCATAGGGTCCGAAGTCGCACGCATAGCCAATGCATTCCGGATGAAGGTCATAGCCTTTGACCCATATGTCACAAAGGAGCGTTTCGAAGCAGCTTCTGCCATTCACGCTGGTCTAAGGGCTTCGCTGAAAGCCTCCGACATAGTTACACTCCATGTCCCATTAAGCGGCGAAACGAGACGCCTCATTGGCCGTCGGGAGCTCGCTCTCATGAAAAAGGGGTCCTACCTGATCAACTGCTCGCGAGGGGGGATTGTGGATGAGCGCGCACTTTCGCAGGCCCTAGACTCGGGGCACATCGCCGGTGCTGGCATAGACGTCTTCGAGAGAGAATTCGATTCGTCAAACCCTCTCTTCAAGAACCCGCGTGTCATTGTGACTCCACACGTGGCCGGGCACACCAAGGAAGCCAGGATGAGAATCATGAGTTCGCTGGTCGATGACATCAAATCAGCCGTGAGCGGGGGCACCCCCAAGAACCTCGTGAACGGAAGCACACTGCCAGCCACCAAGCGCTTGCACTGAAAGAAGTATTCTACCGGGCCTCGGGAGTCTTGGAATCAGTTTTCGTAAAGTATCCCGTGAGCGTCCGTCCTGCTGGCGTTGGTCAGCAACCTGTAACCCGACTCCGTAACGACTAGTGTTTCTCCGATCCTGCAACCCCCCACCTTCAGATTGTCGAACAAGGCAACGGCCGGCTCAATAGCGAGCGTGTGGCCAACGCGGAGCTTCACGGACGGCCCCCTCTTGCCAGGTTCTGGGGAGAAAGGAGGTTCGTACACATTCATCCCCACTCCATGAAGGACCGGTTGCAGCCTGCTGAAGGAGTATCTCCCAAAGCCATGCTCTGTAATGACGCGTTCAGCGGCATCATGGATGTCGCGCGTCATCGCTCCTGGCTTGGTTGACTTAAGGGCGGCCCTGAAAGCGTTGTACGTCGCCGTGTAAACTTCTTTCTGCTTCTCGCTCGGTCTGCCGACTATCGTTGTGCTCGTTATGTCTGTGTTATATCCTCGGTACATGGTAGCGTACCCGAGGATTAAGAATTCGCCATTCCGCACTACTTTATCGGAGTCATGGCGCAACATGAGACCTGTATTGAGCCCTGAGAACGTTGCGAGACTCCATGACATCCCCTCGGCTCCCAGCATTCGTGCGGCATATTCGCCTTCGGCGGATATCTCGTATTCACGACTTCCTGGCTTCGCGCTGGCCAATGCAGCCTTGATTGACGCTTCCGTAACTGCTGAGGCCGCCCGCATCAACTTGACCTCCTCATCCAGCTTAACCGCCCTTTCATTGGCCACCTTCTCGGCGGCATTCACCAGTCGTACGCCCTTCGCCGATGCACCAAGCGCGGCATGATCTTCCAAGCTCAACTGATCGTATCCGATTCTCGACAACTTATACTGTCGGAAGATGTGTGCGATTTCTTCGGCTCTCCCGGCTTGATGCATCACTCTAATGTCTTCAATCCAGGGCATGTAGTGCTTCGAGCGCATGAAATCGCCCGCCACCGTAAGAAGTATGGATTCGCCTCTTGAGGTAACAATGGAGGAGTAGCTGCCCTGGAACCACAAACTCACCACCGGCCTGAAGTCTGTCGAATACCTTACATTCTCTATCCTGTTCAGCAACAAGGCATCAAGTCCTTCGCGCTTCATTACCTCCGTCAGCTTGAGGGTTTTCTTTCTCCTAAGGGCTGCGAGGTGGACCCCGTTCGACCACCATGCTACCCTGGCCACAGTAACACGCGACCGCCTCTCTTCGATATTAAGTGTACATCGAGCGGCCAACCAAGCCAGATAAGATAGAGTCGAGGTCGCAGAGGGGAAGGAGCCTCTTTAGAAGCGTGTTCTTATCGTCGAGAAAGTGCTCTGGTGATCTTCATTCAATCGCCGTCGAATATCCAGCAGCGGCATATCTCCTTTC
>Ga0187769_10000405_pt1 | contig 23683 bp, 19 predicted proteins | sample 0116_SJ02_MP02_1_FD_133140 | JGI IMG/M metagenome (GOLD analysis project Ga0187769, IMG submission 133140) | Tropical peat soil microbial communities from peatlands in Department of Meta, Colombia - 0116_SJ02_MP02_10_MG | ecosystem: Environmental > Terrestrial > Soil > Wetlands > Peat | place... | reverse complement strand
GGTGTCTCAAAGACCCTCGGTTCGACCGTCACGGTCCCGCCGCGACGCTTGATCGTCTCACACGCCGCGGCCGGGTCAGCGGCATAGAAGATGATCCCCGAGACGGTCCCGGGGTCCCGCCCTCCCTCTCCCGGTGCCTGGATATGCATCGAGAGGACCGCGCTGCTCTCGGGGATGGCGAAGACGGCGCGGTTCGCGGTCTCGTCGAATTGGAGCTCTTTTAGCGCCAGTACGTCCCGGTAGAACGCCCGTGCCTTGTGGACATCCCGAACGTGTACCGAGACCGCGTTGAGGCCGCCGATGACGTCGCTCATCGCCTCCCCACACGCGAACGGAGGTTAAGGGCTCCGTTTCCAGCCCCCGACCCGAGGCCGAGCGAGCCTCCCGTCTCCGTGAGGTGGATATCCCGGGAGGACATCTCCCCGGCCGCGGACGCTTGGCAGGAGCCGGGGGTACCCGCCTTATGCCCGAGTTGGACCCAGAGCGCATCGTACTGAGGTTCGTGAACGAGATCAACCGCCACGACGTGGAAGCCCTCCAGAGCCTGATGGCCCCGGACTTCCGCTTCGTGGACTCCGTCGGTCAAGAGGTTCACGGCCGGGAGCGGATGAGGGAGGCTTGGACGGCGTACTTCGAACGGTTCCCGGATTACCGGATTCTGATCCGGGAGCACCTTACGGTCGGGTCGGTGGTCGCCCTCTTCGGCACCGCCAGCGGGACCTACGCGGTGAACGGCCAGCTGCCGCACCAGAACCACTGGACGGTCCCCGCCGCATGGCGGGCCCTTATCCGGAACGAGCATGTGGCCGAGTGGCAGGTCTATGTCGACAACGAGCCGGTCCGCAAGGTGATTGGGGAGCAACGCTAGCGGCGGGGTTTCCTGCCTCGCGACCGCCCGGGGGAGCCCCCCGGTGAGTTGGTACGCCTGAACGAAAGCTTCTCATTCGATTACTCTACGCCCTCTGAGGAAGGACCGGAGCCGATCGATGCCGCGCACTCAGTCCCCGAAGCCAGCAGAGGCGGAGCCACCCAGCCGGAAGGAGTCACTCACCGTTCGAGACAACCGCACCGGACGGGACTACGACCTCCCGATCCATCGAGAGTCGATTCGGGCGCTCGACCTGCGCCAGATCAAGACCACTGACGCCGACTTTGGCCTGCTGAGCTATGACCCGTCGTACCAGAATACGGCCTCCTGCGAGAGCTCGATCACCTTCGTGGACGGGGACGCGGGGATCCTGCGCTACCGGGGCTACCCGATCGAGGAGCTCGCGGAGAAGCGCAGCTACCTCGAGGTCGCCTACCTGCTCATCAACGGCCACCTCCCGGGAAAGAGCGAGCTCGAGGAGTGGACCCGGCAGATCACCTACCACACCATGGTCCACGAGAACGTCAAGAAGTTCATGGACGGCTTCCGCCACGACGCCCACCCGATGGGCATTCTCATCAGCACGCTCGCCGCCCTCTCCACCTTCTACCCGGAGGCCAAGGAGATCCACGACCCTGCCCTGCGCGAGCGGCAGATCCACCGCCTCGTAGGGAAGATCCCCACGATCTCCGCCTTCGCCTACCGCCACTCCGTCGGGATGGCCTACATCTACCCCGACAACGACCTGTCGTACGCGGCCAACTTCCTCGCGATGATGTATCGGCCGTCCTGGACTTCGAGCTACCAGCCCAACCCGGTGCTCGCGAAGGCGCTCGACGTCATGTTCGTCCTGCATGCCGACCACGAGCAGAACTGTAGCACCAGCACCATGCGCGTGGTCGGGAGTTCGCAACCGGACCCCTACGTCTGCTCGGCGGCGGCCGCCGCCGCCCTCTATGGACCGCTCCACGGTGGGGCGAACGAGAAGGTCGTCGCGATGCTCCAGGAGATCGGCTCGGTGGACAACGTCCCGAAGTTGCTCCGCCAGGTGAAGGCCGGAAAACGGCTCCTGATGGGCTTCGGCCACCGGGTCTACAAGAACTACGACCCCCGCGCGCAGATCATCAAGCAAGTGGCGGACTCGGTGTTCTCCGTCACCGGCCGCAACAAGCTCATCGACATCGCGCTCGCTCTCGAGAAGGCGGCGCTTTCGGACGACTACTTCATCAAGCGACGCCTCTACCCGAATGTCGACTTCTACTCCGGGATCATCCTGCAGTCGATCGGGTTCCCCACCGACACGTTCCCCGTCCTGTTCGCGATCCCGAGGATGTCCGGCTGGCTCGCCCACTGGCTCGAGATGCTCAACGACGCTGAGCAGAAGATCGCGCGCCCGAGGCAGCTCTACACAGGACCCGGTGAGCGGCACATCGGAGCCGAGTCGAAGCCGAAGAAGTGACCGCGTCCTGAGGACCATCGGGGTCCTGTGGGCACGATAGTCATCGGATTCCGACGGTCTGCGGTGACGGGCCACTAGGTCCGCCCCTCGCGGCGATGACCCGTACTCCCGCCGGGTTCAGCGAATGCCGGCCGACGGTTCGCGGACAATCCGGCGAATGATCTCCTCCGGGGAGTCGAAGACCACCTTCTGTTGGCAGAATCGGGGAAGGTACTTCGCGGCCTTCCCGGAGCTCGTGGCCGTCACCCGGTGACCCATCTGCTCGATCGGTGCGACGACCATGCAGGTGTCCGCCACGACGTGCCCGCCGGCGGCCTCGACGGTGGCGACGTAGCCGAGCTTCTCGGAGAGGTCCTTGACGGCCCGTGACGTGCACACCCAGAGCGTGACCCCGTCCCGGATCCGCTTTCCCGCGAGGAGCGAGGCGACCTCCTTCACCTCGTTCAGCGAGGCATGCGGGCACCCGAAGGTGACCATGTCGAGTTCCTCCGCCCGGCCGGTGTTGAGGCGCTGTTTCACCTCTTGGAGCGTTTCGCGGGTGATATCGATCGTCTCTTCGATCCGGTCGAGAGCGATGAGGCCACTCGTGGCCTCCGGCGTGACCCCGGCGATGTGGTAGAGGTCGATCGAGCCGATGGCGGCGCCGGCGGCGCTCAGCACCTTGAGCTCCTCGAGCGTGGGCCGGGCGTCGATCCCCGTAAGGTAGGGGATCCGCCCTTTGACCCGCTCGCCGAGCGCGTAGCCGAGGAGGCTGAAGTCGACCATCCCGCGGAGGGGAGCGCGCACGCGCACCTCGACCCGGGGGTTACGGCTCTCTCGGAGATGGAGGCCGTACCTCGGTCCAAAGCCGGCGATGGCGTAGAGCAGCGTGCTCAGCCCCGATTCGCGGTTCGTCCGGACGCCCAGGACCGAGTTGGCGTAGCTCACCACCGACGATTCCGAGAGGAAGGCGTCAGTGAACGGTGGAGGCATGTTGCCGATGAGGTAGGGGGTGCACGTGATGGTCGGGACCGCCCCCATGCGGAGGTAGGCTTCGATGACCTCCTCCTGTTTCTGGGCGAACTCCTCGGGAATGCCGTAGGCCCGCCAGTCCCTCAGGTCCATGCCCGCGGGGTTGATGGTCACGTTCGGGGACCGGAACTTGTACTTGCTCGCGAAGTGGCGTCGCAGTTCGAGGCCGGTCTCGGTGATCGTCTTGTAGGAAACACCGGCGACCTGGACCCAGTCGGCCGGGATGAACTCGTCCGTGCCGAGGAGCTCGCCGGCCCGCACGAGGAAGTCGGCGATCTCCGGCTCGACCCCGAGACGCTCGACCTTGCTCCGGTCGACCGGGCGGGGCGTCGTTCCGCGGATCTCGACGTCGATCTTCCCGAGAATCGCCCCCCACATCGTGATCGGGTCGACCCGGTCGAGCACGATCCGTTTCGGGGCGAAGCCGCGGACCGCGAGGTTCACGATGCGGTCCGAGCCGACGGTGGAACCGGAGGCCGAGGGGAAATGGAGCTCGCAGCCGGCGAGGCTCCTCCCGTGAAGTTCGTGATGAGGGTTGATGACGACACCGTGGGTGTCCACGTCGTCCAGCCACGAGATCTGCTGTTGGGTCTCGAGCACCTCCATCGGGCCGGCCGTCACCCTCCCCGGGCCATCTCGGCCCGTCGCATCTTGAGCTCCTTCTCCGGTGGGAGGACCAACGGCCGGGTCGCGTCGATCGCGAGCTTGCTCCCGATGCCGTCGGAGCTGGCCATCGGGTCGAGGCTCGAGCCCTTCACGCCCTTCATCACGACCTCCTTCCCCGCCTCCCAGTACATCGTGACGGCGTAGTTTACCTGGTGTGGGTCCGTGACGTCCACGTCGGAGTCGACGATCGTGATCTTCTTCAGGCTCCGATGCCCGCGGATCGCTGCCTCAATCGCGAGCTTCGGGTCGGAGTCGTTCCGCTTTCGGATCGCGACCACGGCGTCCAGCCAGCCGCTCCCGCCCTCGGTCAGGAAGACGTTCACGACGTCGATCCCCCCCGCGCGGAGCGCCTGGTGGATAATGGGGGTCCTCGGAGCGCCCATCAGGAGCCGGTGCTCGTTGGCCCCGGGGAGGAGCGCGTGATAGACAGGGTGCTTGCCCATCACGATCCGGTCGATGACAAAGACGGGCTGCACTCGCACGACGTCGTAGGTGTTGGTGAGGTCGACGAACGGCCCTTCGTTGGTCGTCTCGTCGTGGAGGATCTTCCCCTCGAGAACGATCTCGGTGTCCGTCGGGTAGCTGGTGCGGTTCGTCCTCGCCCGCGCGACTTCGATACCGTGCTCTAACGCGGCCGCGATTCCGAGCTCGTACGTGCCACGCTCTACGCTGGTGGCGGCTGCGACCAGCACCCCGGATCGGTTGCCGAGGGCGACCGAGACGTCGAGGTCCTCGCCGTGCTCCTTCGCCTCCACGTACATCGTGTGGAGGTCGCGTTTCTCGACCAGTCGGCCGACGAAGCGGTCCTTGCCGATTCGCGAGAGACGGTGGAATGAGAGGTTCTGGACGTTCCCCCTACGGGCAAACACGACCCCGGAGGTGATGTACGCCCCTTGGTCCTTGGGGTAGTGGGTGAGGATCGGCACGAGGTCGAGATCCGGTTCGAAACCGTCGAAATCGCCCGGTCCCTCCGAGATCGGTCCGGGGGCGCTCACGGCGCCGTTGAGTCGATCGATCCACTCCTCCTTCCGAAACCCGAGACTCTCGCAGAGGAGGTCCATGCTGCTGAGGAGGTTGCCAGCGACCGGAATCGTGCTTCCCTCGACGTTCTCGAACAGTATCGGGTGACCGTCGTACTGCTTGAGAAGGGCCGGGATCTCGTACCGCGGGCTCACGCGCCTCGAGACGTGGGTCAGTTGGCCCTCGGAGTCCAACCGAGCGAGCGAATCCCGGAATCTCATCGCCGCCCCTTCCGCCGGCGAGCCGTGGCCCCGGCTCAACCCCCGTCTCGGAGCATTCGGGGATAATCCTTCCGTATTTGGGAGTTCATCTCGCCGGGGAGGGCGGCCGTGCCGTAGAGGAGGGAGGCGAGCCTTCTTCCTTGACCGCCGGCCGGTTCCAGCTCTACGAGACGATCCCCTTCGCGACGCGGTAGTGGGCGTCGACAAAGGCGATGAAGAACGCGAGGTAGCTGAACGCGAGCAGGGCGTCGAGGAGGGTGATCGGCTGAGCGATCGAGGTGACGGCCGTCGACCGAGCCACGATGGTCCGAACAATCGGATGGAGCTGAGGCGAAAGCACGATGCCGATCAGTGCAGAGATGAGGATCGACCAGGCGAGCCCGACTCCCATCGCGACCTCCCCCACGCGTCCGACCAAGTGGGCCGCGACCAAGGCATAGGTCACGAAGGTGAGTCCAAAGATCAGGGCCGCCGCCGCACCGAACTCGAGCTGAACCCACTCGGGCGGGGTGGGGCCGCCGGTGACGGAGAGATAGGCGATCGGCGCCGCCGCCAGTGCGATCGCGACCACGTTCACTTCGAAGGCGACGCTCGCGTAGCGAACGCGGGTCCGGTGGAGCTCGTTCCATTCGTGGCGACCGACCCAGAGGAAGAGGATTCCGACGGCGGAGAACACGGGGCTCAGGAGGATGAGGTAACCGTGGAGGGGGAGCTGCGAGGAGCTTCCGAAGAGCGCAACGAATCCGCTGGCGCTTTCCACCAGGAATCCGATCTTGAAGACCGTGAGGCTGATCCGTAGGTTGACCGTCACGGGGGGAGCTCCTCGCTTCCAACGGAGCGAATCTCGGGGCTGTTAACCTATCCGAGGAAGGGAAGCGGGATGCCTCCCACCTTCAACCGATGGTCCAACCCGCGGTACGGCGGCGCCCCTCGCCACGGACGTTGTCGCCCGCGCACTCTGCGCCCCAGGACGACCCAAGGTTCATCGGACAGCTTCCGGTGCGGGAGGCTCAATGGCAGCTCTCCGCGTCGCGAGCTCGAGCGCTCCTGTAACCGTCACCGGACATCTCTGGGTCGGCTCCATCGTCATCGACTGCACCGACCTCGCCCGAATGGTCTCCTTCTGGCAAGAGGCCCTGCACTTGGTACCGCGGGACCCTCCGCAGCCGGACGGGGTGATCCTGAAGGACCCACTCGGGGTTGGACCGAACATCTCGCTCAACCTCACGAGCGAGGGGCCGCTCGAGCCTTACCGGCTCCACCTCGACCTCTACAGCACCGACCCCCGGGCCGAGGTCGACCGATTGATTCGCCTAGGGGCCACACTTCGCCGGCCGGCGGAGAAGGGTCACGATTTCGTGACCCTTGCCGACCCGGACGGCAACCTCTTTGACGTCATCGACAAGGAAGGCTGGTCGTTCGGACAGCGGGCGTGACCCGTACCCGACCGAAGTCCGAAGTAGTCCGCGAGCCTGGGGGAATCCTGAGCATGCCCGAGATCGAGTTCTCCTCCCCGCACTTTACCCTCCGCCCGGTCGCTGACGGGGTGTTTGTAGCCATCGCGACCGACACCGGCTTTGGACTGTGCAACAGCGGCATCGTCGACCTGGGGGACGGAACCGCGGTCTTCGATTCGATGCTCACCCCCCAGGCCGGGGCCGACCTGCGCCGGGCCGCCGAGCGGCTCACCGGACATCCCGTGACCTACCTCATCAACAGTCACTTCCATGGTGACCACGTCCGCGGCAACGCCTCCTTCCCGTCGGTCCGTATCGTGTCGACCCGCAAGGTCCGCCAACTGATGGACGAAGGCGCCCTACAGGCGCTGGAGAGCGACCGACAGAGCGTCCCCGCGGAGCTCGAGAACATTCGGCGCGGGGTCCCCGAGATGCCGCCCCGAGACCGGGTCGTGTTCGAAGGGTGGTTCGAGGGAATCCTTGCGACTCCCCAGGGGACCGCGATTCCCGGCCCGGACCTCTTCGTGGACGACCGCCTGGCCCTGAGGGGACCGAAGCGGGAGCTCTGGGTGATGACCTTCGGCGGTGGCCACTCGCCCAGTGACGTGGTCGCCTTCCTACCGGACGAGAAGGTGGGCTTCCTCGGAGACCTCCTCTCCATCGGCTTTCACCCCGGTGTGACGAACGGGTTCGCCGAGCCGTGGATCGAGATACTGAACGCCGTCCGCAACCTCGGAGTCGAGCGAGTGCTCCCCGGACATGGACCCCTCGGGCAGAGGGCCGACATTCTTCCGATCCAGGAGTATCTCCGCGTCCTCCTCGACCTGGCGAGAACGGCCCACCGGTCCGGCCTCTCTCGGGAGGAGCTCCGCCGGATCCCGATGCCGGAAGCGTTCAACGGGTGGGTCTTCCGGTCGTTCTTCCACGAAAACCTCGCCCATGTCTACGACCTCACCCGCGGGTAGGTAGGCGCCTTACCTCGCGTGCAGCCTCAGGCTAATAATCGGCCTCGTCCGTCCGGACGTCGTCCGTGACCGACACGGTATCCGGGGCGCCCAGCGTCCGGGAGCTTCTCCGCCAATACGTGACCGTTCTCGAGGAGCTGAGGAACCGCGGCGTCCTCCGCGGGTCGGGTTCCCCCGCGGGGGACTACGCGGAGCTCCTGTTCAGCAAGGCGTTCCAATGGCAGATCCAGCGGAGCTCGGTCGCAGGGTTCGACGCGGTGGACGCCGCCGGTATCCGCTATCAGGTCAAGGCCAAGCGACTCACGCGGCCGAACCGGTCCCGGCAGCTGTCGGACTTCAAGGACCTCGATTCCAAGCCGTTCGACCAGCTGGCGGCCGTCCTGTTCGGTGAGGAGTTTGGGGTCCAGCGCGCCGCCCTCATACCAATCGAGGTCGTCGTGCGGGAGGCCACCCTCGTGCCCGAAGCTCATGCGTGGAAGTTTTCGTTGCAAGATTCGGTCTGGGAGATCCCCGAGGTCCACGATGTGAGCGAGGCCCTCCGATCGGCCGAGAAGGAGCTAGGCTAGGGTCCTTCGACCGAGGTGCGAAGGGCCACCGAGATTACGAAGGCTGGCGTAATAACCCCCGAATCGGTTCGGCGCCGAGGAACCCTATGGTCGTGAAGACGATCGTTCACTTCGAGATCCCGGCCACGGACGTCGAGCGGCTCTCGGACTTCTACCGGAAGGTCTTTGGATGGGAGTTCGAGAAGGTGGAGATGCCCGGCATGAGCTACTGGCTCATCCGCACCGGGCCCCAAGGGAAGAGCGTGGGCGGCGGGATGTACCAAAGGTCCGACCCCGCGGAACGCCCCCGGAACTTCGTCGCGGTCGAAAAGATCGACCCCGCGATCGAGACGTTCAAGGCCGCGGGTGGCTCGGAGGTCGTCGGGAAGATGGAGGTTCCCGGGATGGGATGGAGCTTCATCGGAGCGGACCCCGAGGGGAATCTGATCGCCCTCTGGGAACCGACGGGTATGCGCCCGGCCCGACGCAGGACCGCGGTCAAGCCCCGGAAGTAGGTCGCCTCCAGCAGTTTTTCCCAGGCGTCTACCCGCGTCGGCGGGCCAGGGCCGACCCGGGCCGGCTCGGTCGTGGGAATCCTGTCAACCGCCGTTGACAACGGCTACATCTGCTCGCCCGCCCACGGGGGTATCGATGCAAGTAATCGCTCCGCACCGGGGGACCTCCGAGCGGGATTTGCCAGCAGGGACCGTGTGCCCGCTGCCGCAATACCGGGGGATGGAGCTGCTGGAGCAGCCCCTCCTCAACAAGGGTACCGCCTTCACTGAGAACGAGCGGAGCGCCCTAGGGCTCCACGGGCTCCTGCCGCCCCAGGTAGAGACCCTGGACCAGCAAGTGGTCCGGGCATACGAAGCGTTCCGCCGCAAGACGGACGACCTCGAGCGGCACATCTACCTGAGGGCCCTCCAGGACACGAACGAGGTGCTGTTCTACCGTCTCCTTCTGGACCACATGGAGGAGATGATGCCGATCGTCTACACCCCGGTGGTCGGCCAAGGTTGCCAGGAGTTCAGCCACATCTACCGCCGCCCCCGCGGGTTGTTCATCCCGTACCCCCTGCGCGACCAGATCCAGCAACTGCTGCATCACCGCCCCAACCCCGAGGTCGACGTCATCGTGGTCACGGACGGAGAGCGGATCCTCGGCATCGGCGACCAGGGGGCCGGCGGGCTCGGGATTCCGATCGGTAAGTTGTCGCTCTACACGCTCATCGGGGGCATTCGTCCGGAGCGGACCCTCCCCATCGTGCTGGACGTCGGGACGAACAACATCGACCGGCTCCGCGACCCCGAGTATCTCGGCTGGCGACACGAACGGTTGACGGGACCGGACTACTACGAGTTCATCGAGCGGTTCGTGGCCGCCGTCTGTCAGGAGCTCCCGGGAACGCTGCTCCAGTGGGAGGACTTCGGGGCCGACCACGCCCGCCCGATCCTCGAGAAGTACCGAGACCGCCTCCTCACTTTCAACGACGACATCCAGGGCACGGGCGCCGTGGCCCTGGGCGCGATTCTCTCGGCCCTGCAGGTCACTCGCACCCGGATGAAGGACCAGCGGGTGGCGATCTTCGGGGCCGGTTCCGCCGGTGTCGGCGTCGCGGACTGCCTGCGGGCCGCGATGATGGCCGATGGCCTGCCCGACGCGGAGGCCCGGATGCGCTTCTATCTCGTGAACCGCAAGGGGCTCCTCCACACGGAGCGCTCGGAACTCAAGCCCGAACAACGGGTCTACGCGCATCCCTGGAAGGACGTTTCGAGCTGGTCGAAAGGGACCCCCAACTTTGTCGGGCTCAGCGACGTCGTCCGCGAGGTCCACCCGACCATCCTGATCGGCCTGTCCACCGTGCCTCGGGCGTTCGATGAGAAGCTGGTCCGCTCGATGGGGGACGCGGTCGAACGCCCCGTGGTGATGCCCCTCTCGAACCCGACCACCAAGACGGAGGCCCTTCCGGAGGACCTCCTTCGGTGGACGGACGGGCGGGCGGTCATTGCGACGGGGTCGCCGTTCGCCCCGGTCCGGTTCGGCGACCGGACCTTCCCGATCGCTCAGTGCAACAACGTCTACATCTTCCCGGCCCTCGGGCTCGGCGCCGTCGCGAGCCGGTCCCGGTGCGTGACCGACGGGATGATCCTGGCGGCGGCCCGGTCGCTCGCCGACAACTCTCCGACCCACGAGGACCCCAAGGCCCCCCTGCTACCGCCGGTCCATGACCTCCGGCGGGTCGCGGTGGAGATCGCGGTGGCCGCCGGGACCGAGGCCCAGCGCACGGGTCACGCGCCGGCGACCACGCCGAAGGAGCTCCGGGCCCGGGTGGTCGCCACCCAGTGGACCCCGGCCTATCCGGTCTACGCGGCGGTGTGAGGTTCGTTCGGAACCGCTCGGTTCAGTGGTGTTCCACCGTCTTCGCGGACACTCCGACCGTCGCGGGCGCCTCGCCCTGTGCGGTCTCCGCATGCAGCTCGTGGACGTACCGACCGCCTCGCATCAGGGAGACGACCGCCGCGACCCCCGTGAGGACGGCGGAGATGAGGAACGCCTCGTCCATCCCGTTGAGGAACGCCGGGGCCACCGCGTTCGGGAAGAACTGTTTTGAGAGGAGCGTCGCGTTGACTGACGCCGGTATCGAATTCGCGAGGCTCGCGTTGATCAACGCGAGCTCGTGAAGGTACCCGGCCATCGGGCTATACCCGAGGAACGCCCCGAACAGCGCCCCGGTGGGGTCGGAGGAGACCATCTGGGAGAGCGTTGGGCCGGCGGGCCCGGTGACCCCCGCGGAGGTGAGGGCGTGGGAGACCGAACCCGACAGCCCGCTCGAGAGACCGACGATGACGATGGTGAAGAACACCGCGAGGGAGAGCTGCATTCCCGAGTTCTGCAGCGTCGCCCTCATCCCCGAGGCCGCCCCGCGATGCTCGGCCGGGACCGCGTTCATGATCGCAGCGGTGTTCGGCGCGGCGAACATCCCCATGCCGCAGCCCTGCACGAAGAGGAGCGTGCCGACCTCCCAGTAGACGAAATTGTAGGGGACGAAGAGGAACGCGACGAACGTCCCCGCGCCGATGGCCATCCCCGCGCTCGCGAGATAGCGGGCGCCGAACCGGTCGGAGAGCCAGCCGCTCAGCGGCCCCATCGTCACGAAGCCGACCAGCATGGGGAGCATGTAGATCCCCGCCCAGAACGGGGTCTGGGAAAACGCGTAGCCGTGGAGCGGGAGCCAGATCCCTTGGAACCAGATGATCATCATGAACATCACGCCGCCGCGGGCGATCGAGCCGAGCAGCCCCGCGAGGTTCCCGGCAGCGAACGCCCGGATCCGGAACAGCTCGAGGCGGAACATCGGGTCGCGGACCCGCGTCTCGACGAACAGGAACGCGAGCAGGAGCGCGACGCCCACGATGACGCCAGCCCACACCCACGGACTCGACCAGCCCATGCTCTGCCCGCCGTACGGGAGGAGACCGTAGGTGACCGCGACCAGCAGGACTGTGAGGCCGACCCCGAACGTGGTGTTCCCGATGTAGTCGATGTGCTGGCCCTTCCGGATCTGGCCGATGTCATGCAGCTTGAGGTACGCCCACACCGTTCCCGCGAGGGAGAACGGGACGCTCGCGAGGAAGATCACCCGCCAGGACGGAAGGAGGAGGGGCCCCAGGTGGATGTCCGGGATGCCGGCCAACAGTCCTCCCAAGACCAACCCCAGAACCGACCCTCCGATCGCTGCGGCCTGGTTGATGCCGAGCGCCTTTCCCCGTTCCGAGTGCGGAAAGGCGTCGGTGATGAGCGCGGCCGAGTTGGCCAACAGGAACGCGCCGCCGATCCCCTGAACGATTCGGAACCCCACCAGCTCCCAAGCTCCGATGGTCCCGGTGTTGGGTGTCAGGAAGAGGAGGACGGAACCGACCGCGAAGATAGCGAAGCCGAGATTGTACATCCGGGCCCGGCCCCACATGTCGGAGATCCGGCCGAACGTGACGAGCAGTGTCGCGGTGACGATTCCGTAGCCCATCAGGAGCCAGATGAGGAGGGTGAAGTTGCTCGCGAGGAACGGGTCGACGTTCAGGCCGCGGAAGATGACGGGCAGCGAGATCAGGATGATCGTCCCGTTGATCGCGGCCATGAGGGCGCCGAGGGTGGTGTTCGAGAGAACTGTCCACTTGTACTCCATGGCAGACACCTCCGCAGCCCGGGGACGGGACACATGACGCCCCGGGTCGATCACCCTAGGTGAGCCGCCGAGGGCAATATCTCTTGGCGTTCGCTGGGACCCGCGGGGTCCCGAGACTCGCGGTCCCCCCCGACCACGGGCAGGGCCGCCGTGTCCCTTCGTCCGATCAGAGTGAGGCGAGCTTTGGACCACCCGGCCCCGGATCCGTAGGTCACCCCGCGTCGAGGACGGGGGTTCAGGTCCTCACGAAGTGCGGTATCTCTTCGGGCAGCTCGAACGTGATCTCCACGAGTCCGGCGACGCGTCCTTTCCTTCGCCAGTGGCTCTGGTAGATCATCTTCTTCACGCCGTTCCGTTCGATGGTGTAGACGTTGGGCCGCCCGGAGGCCATGACGCTCGCGAGTTTTTTCTGCGCCTCGGGAGGATGGCAGTCCATCATGTTCTTCCCGACGAGGGCCTTCCCCCCGTCCTTCGCGTTCACTTCGGCCGATCGTCCGTTCAAGTAGAGGATCGTGTAGTCGTTGTCGCACACCGTTACCGCACAGGGCAGCTCTTCGAACCACTGGAGGTCTCGTGCACCGACCATCGTATCCCCTCGTGAGAGGCCAGCCCGCCGCGCGGCCTTAAGCGTGATTCCAACTCGACAGCGAAAGAGGGGCTGTCCGCCCCGCTCTCGAACTCAGCCGCCGAGGAACGAAGCGACGACCTCGGGGAGCAGCGGAGAGGAGCAGATGTCGTAGTGGGTCGTACCGGGAAGGATTGCGAGACGAGAGAGGGGCCGTCGTGCACCGTCCCAACCGGCATCGGCCCGGCCTCCGCCCAGGGCATCGAAGAACTGGACGAGGTGGGACGGCCGGATGCTGTCGGCGTCACCGGCGACGACCAAGGTGGCGGTGGAGAGTCGAGCCACATCCGCGGTCCAGTCGTAGGGTCGCGCGAGTAGGTCGGCGAGCTTCGCGAGCAGCACCGGCCAATCCTCGGGACGAGGCGCGACCCGCTGGTAGACCTCGTACATCGGCATCTGTCGCAGCCCTTCCTCGACGTCCGGTCCCCGCCGGATCATCGCCTCCCGAACCTCGGGATACCAGCCTTCGAACCGGCAGGGAGCCGAAGTGATGACGAGTTTCCGAACGATGCCGGGATGCTGAATCGCGGTACGCAGGGCCACGCCCCCCCCGAGCGAATAGCCCATCACGTCGGCCTGCTCGAGGCCCAAATGCTCGATCAATGCGGCGATGTCGGCCGCCATTGTCTCGTAGCGAAGCGGGCGGTCCACGTCGGCGGTGCGGCCGTGCGCCTGGAGGTCGACTGCGATGACCCGACGGTGTCGGGAGAGGGGACCGACGACGTCGGAGAACATCTCGGTCGAGGCGGCGCCCCCGTGAATCAGCACCATCGGGAATCCGTCGCCATGTACCTCGTAGTACATGCTAAGCCCGTTTACCGGCGCGTACAGACGGGTCTCCGGGCGCCTCGGGCGCGACGAGCTCCTCCGCTTTGAGGGCATGCTACCCCCGACGCGGATGGGAGGAATCCTCATGTAGGCATCCCTCGGGCCCTGAGCGACTTTCGTTCGGGAGGGAGGTGCCATTTCACGAGTGAGTGAGAAGTTCGTAAGGAGAGTCGAACAGAGAGTTTATCCACGCGTCGCGAGAAAATCCGTCGCATGGAGCGGGCTCTCGAGAAGTCACTCGGATGCGCTCTGACCGCCATCGGCCTGGCCATTCTTCTGTTCGGGTTCTACCAGGCCTATCACTACACTCAAAGTCCGCCCTCGGGAACCTACAACGTCTTTCAGCTCGGGGGGAGCGGGGGCGGCGGGGGAAACGGCAGCATCAACGGCTCCTTCAACGGACGTTTCCTCGTGACGTTCATGTTCCTCGGGATCGAGTATCTCGTCGGCGCTTCGATCCTCAAGGCCGGATGGAACCTCATCACTCCGAAGGCCGAAACGATCCAGGTCCGTGTGAAACCCAAGTCGCTGCAGGTTGAGCCGGCCGGTTACTCTGTTCCGCCGGGTGCTCCGGTCCCACCCGGCGCGGCCACGACCGGGCCCACTGCGGTTCCCCCGTCTGGCGGAACCGGAGTTGGACCACCGCCGCCGACACCCTGAGCCGAGGTCCACTCCTTTAGAGTCGAACCTGGCACAGCCCAATTGACGCGGCGTGTCCTAACCGGGACCCGACCGGTCGGCTAGAAGGCGATCCTGCGAGGTCGCATGTAAGCCCACGAAGCGAGCGCGAATAATCCGATCAGGGTGAGCAGGATACCGATCCCGACTGCGAACGGCCCAAACCCATCGCACGACTTCACTCCCGGACAGCTCGGGGCTGTCCAGACGTAGAGGGCGAGGAGGGTGGCGCCGATCACTAGGAGCACCAACCCGAGGATCAGGGCCGTCCTCAGCTGGTCGTCTAGGTCGTCCTCTTCATCGAAGCCGTAGATCATCCACGCCGGGCGCTCGTAGGATACCTTGGTCTGCGCCTGCACCGGTGTCGCGCACCAAGGGCAGACCGTGGCGTCCGGGGCCAAGGGCCCACCACACCGGCCGCACACGCGCCCGGCCACGGTGGCGAATCCCGACGTGACGTCTTAGGGTTGTCCTTGGGTGCGAAGGTCCCTGGCCCCTCTCGATTCCTGCCGGCTCCGGTGGACCGCGGTTCGGCCGACCCTTGGTTCCGGCTAACGTGCTAGAGCTCGTCACCGGGCAACCGTAAGTAGCCGGGCCCGCTCGATGTCGCCGAGGCCTCTATGATCGCTCTTTCGGTCGCTCTAGACCTCCTGGAGCGGGGAGACATCGATGCTCTCAGCCGGGGAAGGGTCGAGGTCCCCGACCGCTTCAACTGGGCGCAGGATGTGTTCGAGGGCCGCCACATGGCCCGGAACCCCGACCATGTCGCCCTCATCTGGGCAGATGATCAGGGGCACGAGTTGCACCTGTCGTACCAGGAGTTCGTTCAGCGAGCGAACCGCTTTCTGAACCTGCTTCGGCGGCAGGGGCTCAAGGAAAAGCAGCCGATCTTCGTGATGCTGCCTGTCTTTCCGGAGGTCTGGTTTTCCTACTATGCGGCCATCAAGGGCGGCTTCGTCCTGGTCCCCGGAGCCACCATCCTCACTCCGTCGGACCTCGAGTACCGGTTCCGTCAGCTCCGACCCGGCGCGGTCCTGGCCGACGGCCTGAGTGCGAAGAAGATCGACTGGGCCGAGATGTCGATGGGCCAACCGATCCCCATCAAGCTCCTCGCTGGTGGGGAACGGCCGGGCTGGACGTCCGTGGAGGCCAGCCGTACCGAGCCTGCGGAGGCGGCGGCGGCCGCGACTCGTTCGAGCGACCCCTTGTTCGAGTTCTTCACCTCCGGCACGACCGGACTGCCGAAGGTCGTGACACACACTCACGAGAGCTACCCGATCGGCCATCTGACGACTTCCGCGTGGATCGGGGTGCGTCCGGGGGACGTCCACTCGAACATCAGTCAGGCGGGCTGGGCCAAGTTTGCGTGGAGCTCCTTTTTCGCACCGTGGAACGTCGGTGCAACCAACCTTTCCTACCACTACTCCGGGCGATTCGATGCCCGACGTCAGCTGGAGGTCCTCCAGGAGCACGCGGTCACCACTTTCTGTGCGCCTCCCACCGTCTGGCGGATGTTCATCTTGGAGGACCTCTCCAAGTATCACTTCCGGTTCCGCGAGTGCGTCAGCGCCGGAGAACCGCTCAATCCCGAGGTCATCGATGCGTGGCGCAAGGGCACGGGAGTCACGCTGCGGGATGGCTATGGCCAGACCGAGTCGACCCTGATGGTGGGCAATCTCCCGGGCCGTGAGATCAAGCCGGGTTCGGTGGGCTGGCCATCGTTCCTCTACGACGTGCGGGTCGTGGACGAACAGGGGGTGGAGGCGAAACCGGGAAAGGAGGGGAACATCGCCGTCCATCTCCGGCCAAGGCCTCCCGGCTTGTTCGCCGGGTACCTGGGTGCCTCCCCCGAGGTGAACGCGAAAGCATTCCGCGGAGAGTGGTATCTCACCGGGGACCGAGCCTACCGGGACCCGGACGGCCGGTTCTGGTTCGTCGGCCGAGCGGACGACGTGATCAAGTCCTCGGACTACCGGATCGGACCCTTCGAGGTCGAGAGCGCGTTGATCGAGCACCCCGCCGTCGCAGAGGCGGCGGTCGTCGGGAGTCCCGACCCGGTCCGCGGAGCGCTCGTCAAAGCGTTCGTGATCCTTCGACCCGGGGAGCAACCGTCGGCCGACTTGGCCCGCGACATCTTCCTCTTTTCCCGAACCAAGCTCGCGCCGTACAAGATCCCGCGGATTCTCGAGTTCTCGACCGAGCTACCGAAGACCCTCAGCGGGAAGACCCGAAGGAACGAGCTGCGAATGATGGAGACGGAGGCCCGGAAGCGGAAGGAACGGCATCCGAACGAGTTCCTCTACTCGGAGGTCGTGACGACGGAGCTGTCGCGCCCACAGTAGACCCCCGGTCACGCACCGGCATCCGAAGGCGTCCCTTTTGCCGGCCCCCGGCACGCGGCGGGCTCCGCGGCCGAGCGCGGGTCCAAATAGTGGCAACCCCTTCTCGGGCGAGTGGCCGCGATAACTCAAGTCTCTGTTTCCCTGACGGGAGTCATCAACGACGGGAGCTTCACCGCTTCCGGTACCCTGACCGTGGATTCGGTCGCGGGGACGAAGCAGGGCGTCATCACGACCGACTTGGCGGACGCGGTGTTCTCGGTGTGCCCCGATGGGTACGCAATCCCCATGCCGCGGTGTTTCGTCGGGGCCAAACCGGTCCACGGCCAGCGGCTCACGAATCCGGTAGAACTTCTCGGCCGACGCTTCATCTCGCGTCGCACCACCAACTTCGGCGACGGAACCCTCACCCACTTCGAGGAGGCCACAGTCGCCGGAGGGGTTCTCACCTCGAAACAGGTCGTGCACGGGCGCGTGCAGCATGCCACCGTCTCGAAGGTGAGTGGCGTTCGGGAGCGGATCGAGGTTCGTCCCCCGAACCAGCTCCACTGCGTGGGCCGCTACGTGCTCGAGCTCGACGGCGGGGGCCGGATCCCCGTCGGCTACGAGCAGGACTACTTCTCGCTGAGCCCCAACCGCCGGCTCTTCCAAGCCAACCGGAAGAGGAAGTACCTCCTGACGGCCGAAGTTCGCCCGGTGCATGAGCCCGGGCGGGTGACGATTACCACAGTATCCACGATCACGTAGGCGCCCGGAATTTGCCTGGGGCCGAGCACGCAAGGCTCCCCGCGCGCCTCGTCGGCCGGAAAGCCGGTAACCGACTGCTTTAGAAAGCCGAGGCCGGTTTCGGCTTGTGTCGGCTCGTCGAGTGGCCGCGGTGATGTTCACCGACATGGTGGGGTTCACCGCGCTGACCCAGCGGGACGAACCACTGGCGCTGAGTCTCCTCGATGAGCACCGGGCACTCGTGCGACCACTGTTCACTCGGTTCCGCGGGCGCGAGGTCAAGACGATCGGGGACGGTTTCATGGTCGAGTTCTCGGACGCACTGGATGCGGCCGAGTGCGCCGTGGAGGTCCAGCGGACCCTTTCCGAGAGGAACCGGACGTCGCCGGCCGGACCAATCACCCTCCGGATAGGGATCCACCTGGGACCCGTGGTCCCGGAGGGGGGAGACCTGCTCGGCGACACGGTGAACCTCTCCTCCCGAATCCTGCCGATGGCGGAACCCGGGGGGATCTGCCTCTCGAACGCCGTCTTCGAACAGATTGGCACGCGGTTGCCCTACCCGTGTACCAAGCTGGGTCCGGCCGCTCTCAAGGGGGTTCGATTGCCGGTCACGCTGTACCGAGTCGAGATTCCTTGGCCCGTCCCCACCGGACCGACCGGCGCGACCCGGGAGCCCCCGGTTCGACCGTGGGAGTTCGCCGAACGGGAGAGTCCGCTGGTCGATCGTGTCGAGGAGATCCAGCGGCTGCACGCGTTCACCGACACCATTCCCGAAGGGAAGGGTGCGGCGATGTTCCTCTCCGGAGACGCTGGTTCAGGCAAGAGCCGGCTGGCCCGAGAGGCCCAAGCCTATGCCACACTGCACGGGATCCGGAACCTGACCGCCGTCTGCACCGAAGTTCACTCCGGAGTCCCGTACGCGCCGTGGGTACATCTCCTCCGGCGGGTCGTCCGCGAGGAGCCGGGGGAGCATCTTCTGCGTCTGTGCGGTTACTTTGCCGCGGACCTGGCAAAGGTCGTCCCGGAGATTTCGGAGAAGACCGGCCCGCTCGCCCAGCTGGCCCCCGGCGGCCCCGCGGAGGAGCGGCTCCGGTTCTACGATGGAGTCAGCGAGTTCTTCCTCGCGTTCGCCCGGGATCAACCGCTCCTCCTGTTCTTCGAGGACATCGACTGGGCGGACCCGGCTTCGCTCCAGCTGTTGCATCACTTCCTGAGAAGCGCGACGGGCAGTGCCATCGGAGTGTTAGGCACCTATCGTCCGGTCGCCGTTTCCGGTCCCACGCCCCTGGGTCGATTTCTAGGAGAGCTCAACCGGGATCGACGGCTTCAATCGGTTGCGCTATCGGGGATGAGCCCTCCCAGCGTGGGCCAGCTCGGGCGGGGCATGCTGGGGGAAGAGGTCTCCTCGTCGCTGGCCGACCTCATCCATCGCAAGACCGGCGGCAATCCGTTCTTCGTGGAGGAAGTGTTCCAGGAGGTCATTCGCGGCGGGGCGATCGTCCGCACGACGGACGGCTGGAACCTGAAGCCGGAGAGCGAGATTTCGCTCCCGTCCTCCGTCCGCGGCGTGCTTGAAGAGCGTCTTCAAGGGCTCGACCCCACCACCCTCGATGTCCTGCGGTGGGCATCGGTGGTCGGCCAGGAGTTCGACGCCGCGGTACTCAATCGAGTGGTCGAAGCCGGCGAGGACCAGCTCTCCGGATGGATGGACGCCGCCCTCCGCGCCGGATTGCTGAAGGAGGAGCGTCGCAAGGGGGGCCGAACGGTCTACGTCTTCCGCGACCGGCCAGTGCACGAAGTGATCTACGACGGACTTACCACCGTCCGCCGCCGGTCCCACCACCTCAAGGTCGCGCGGGCGATCGAGAGCGAGTTCGCCGGCGGGATCGACGACCATCTCGAGGAGCTGGCGAACCACTTCCGTCAGGCGGGTGACCTTCCGAAGGCGGTCGACTACCTCGTACGGGCGGCGGAGCACGCGTCGAAGGTCTACGCTCACGAGGTCGCGGCGGATCGCTACCGGGAAACCCTCGAGCTCCTCCGATCTTCGGGGGATGCGGGCGGACGCGGGAGGATTCTCGAGCGACTGGGGGCCGCCCACTACGCCCTCGGAGAGACCGAGCGGGCGGTCGAGTGCTGGAATGAGGCGGCCCGCGCCTCCGAAGAGGCCCCTGACCTTCTGCGCGCCGCCGACCTCTACCGACGAATCGCGCTCGCGTACTGGGAGTCCGGCAATGACGCGCACTCCTTCTTCCGGTACTGCGACGCCGCCTTCCGGCGGTTCCGCAGCCATCCTCCCGGGCCCGAGCTTTCTCGCTTCTGCGCGGAGGCTGCGTACGGGTTCTTCTGGTTCGGGCGGGCGGAGGAGGGCCGACGGCTGTGCGAGGAGGCGCTCGCTCTCTCCACCCATCTCGGCCGGACCGAAACAGAAGCTCTGGCGCTCCTCAGCCTCGCCGGCACCTCCAGCATCACCGACCTCGCGGCCGCCCGACAGCACTTCGAGCGCTGGAAGGAGCTTCGTGGCGTCGCCGAACCGGAGTCGCGCCCTCCCTTGAGCTTCGATGAGTACCTCCAGGTGGCCGCGCTGCAGGAGGCGCTAACCGGGAACTCGCGGGCGGCCCTCCGGTGGTACGACGCACTGATCCAGTCGAGTCACGAAGCCCGGTTCTTTTCCCAGGAGGCGATGGCCCGGTACATGGCGGCAGGGACCTCCGGGGTCGAGCGGATGCGGGACGAGTGCGACGCGATTCTCACCCTGAGCCAGAAGTTCGGGGTGCCGATCATCGACGTCATCGAGCAGCGGCTCGCTTGGCGCCGATTCTACGACGGGGATTTCGAGGGTGCGTTCGAGGCCTACCGGGTCGCGGCCGAAAAGACCGCACGCAGCGCTCCCGAGTATCTGGGGCAGTGGCTCCACGCCCATGACCTGGGGTCGATGCTGATGGAGCTCGGCCGGGACCGCGAGGCCCGGGACCTGCTGGGACAGGCGAAGGAGGCAGCGCGCCGGAGCAACCTTCCCCTCGTCCTGACGTGGTCGATTCTCGACACGTACCTGCGGTTGTTGCAGGTCGACTTGCGCCTCGGGCGCGAGGACTCCGCCGAGACCGTTTTCCACGAGCTCAAGGGGATCCTCGCCACCCTAGACCATGACTTGGCCAAGGCCGTAGCCGCCCAGGCGGACGGCCTGTGGGCCGGCCACCTCAAGGACTGGCCCGGCGCGGTCGCTCACCTCGAGCGGAGCGTCGCCACTTGGCGCACGCTCGACGACCAACTGAACCTAGCCTACGCGCTCCAGGATCTGGCCCTGGCTTGCCAGCGACGAGGGACGGGCGGGAAGGCGAGAGCCGCATGGCAGGAAGCGCTCAATCTCTTCGAGAGGATGCGCGCCCCTCGCCACGCCGCCATCGTCCGATCCCGGATGAGCTCGTCGTGAGCCGCGTCCGCCGGCCCAGGTTCCGGCAAGAAGGGAGGCTGGACCGGTAGGCCCCGAACTGCATGCGTCGAGGGTAGCTCACCGGTTCACAGGATGAACTTCTCGTCCTCGACGTCCCGGTGTTCCAGCGAGAGCCGGTCGACGCGATAGAGATCCCCCGTGGCGAGACGAGCTTCGCGTTTTCCTTCGCACCGGGCCGCCACGAGCCGACCCAGCGAGTCCGCCTTCATCACCCCGCTCCCGGAGTCCCCGCCGACGAAAATGACCCCGTAGGGCTCCTCGGTGAGCACCGGAAGACCTTCCGGGCTGAAATGGTAGTAGCCGCCCCACGAGCTTTCCAGCCGGACACCGTTCGTCTCAAAGCTCGGAAAGTACGGGGTGACGGCCGGCAGAACGTCGGTCGAAAACGCTTCCCGGTCACCGAGTTCCGCCATGCTGTAGTCCAGCCGCCCGTCCCTCCCTGGGTCCTCGCGAGTGCCGATGGGGTGGGAGACACAATCGACGTACCCGACCCACATCTGCCGTTGCCGGAAGATCGGCTTGAGCACCGCGCCGGTCGGAAGGATCAGGAAGGGGAAGCGGGACCGACCATGGTCAGTGTCGAAGGGCCGCACGGGAGGTTCCCAACCCAGCAACTCCTCGACCACCGGGCCAGAGATGGAGAACAGCATCTGGCGTCGCGGAGCGCAGCCCGTCATGACCCCAAGGGGGTGCAGCAGCTTCTCCGACCAGGCTCCCGCGGCGACCACGACCTTGTCTGCGGCCACGGTCCGGCCGTCGCCGAAGTGGACCCGCGAGATACGCAGGCGCCCCTTCATCTCGCGCTGGAACGCAAAGGGCATCTTCGAGCCGTCGTGGAGCAGGATTTCGTCACGGCCCTCGAAAGAGAGCCGTTGCACGCAGGTATCGAACCGAAATTCGACGCCGCGCCGCGCGGCCTCTGAGTGGTAGAATCTGGCGAGCATTTCGGGGGCGACCGTGCCGCAGTTCCTGCCGAACAACCCTCCCACAATCGGTGACGGAGGCGAGGCGTCGTCCCCCTCAAACCACCTCGAAGGAGCGAGGTCGAGGCCGGGACAGGAAGCAACCGCATCGAGGCCGACCGGCTCGGCGTCGATCGAACCCGCGCTGCGCGAGACGATCGAAACATACTCCTTGAGTCGATCCTCCGGGAGGAGCCAAAGGTACCCGTAAAGGTCGAGGAGCGGAGCGGGGCTCCGAAGCTCTTCGTGTTCCTCCATCATCCTTCGGTAGAACGCGATCGCGTTCTTCGCCAGGGTGTGGTTGTCCGCCGAACTGAACACATCCCGAACCATTCCGTTGCTCGCTCCCATCGACCCCTCCCCGGGTCCGGAGCGAGCCTCGACCACGAGGACCGATGCCTCGGGCCTCTCGTGAATCAAATGGTAGGCCGAGGCGAGCCCCATCGCGCCCGCGCCGACGATGACGATGTCGTACCTCTCTCGGGCCGGCGCACGCGGGGACACTTCACACCCCCCTGGTTCCGTTCAACTGAGCCGACGCACAAGAACTTGGTGCTCTGGGCGAGGAGCCGTCCTGCCCGGCAACGAGGTCGTCGGTCAAAGAAGGAAAGTGTCTCGATCCGAACCGTCGTCGCACTTCTACGTCATACCCTTCCCGCATAGGTAGATGTGAGGTGAGGCGGTTCGACCGGTGAGGAGGGGCACGGCCAGCCCTTGCGCGGATGCGGGTCCTTCTCGCCTCTGTCGTCACTCTCATACTCACCCTGAGTTCGATGGCGGGCCCGGGACTGCTGCACTTTCCTTCCGGGCGTTCCTCCCTCCGTGACGGAGGGCCGACTACCGACCCGGGGTCCTCCCCTCCGGCCGTGTACAGCCGGTTACCCCCTGTCACAATCGATTCGGGTCGGACACCGGAGACGTACCTTCCTCGGATTCTGGGAGGACCGTGGCTGCCCGGTAGCGGAGACATCTCTCCGAATCTATCTCCGGGTTCGAGATATTGGGCCGGGGTCGACTACGCTGGGAACGCCACGAACTCCACTCGAATACAAACCACGATCCAGATTCCCGACGACTTCCCAGCCACCGGGAACAACACGTCGGGGTACGTCGTTCTGCTCTCCGTGTTCGACAACAACAACTCGTACGACCAGCTCGGGTTCGGGCCGGACGATGGTGCGTGGGTGGTGGGCTCGTCGACGAGTGTCAACTGTACTAACTACCACGGGGCGAACAAGACCGCGAACCTCACGCGGGGCGCGTGGTACGTCTTCGCGATGTCGATCTCCGGCGGAGTCGTTCAGTTCAATGTTACCTTGAATGGCTCCAACACCCCAACTTTCAACAACTCGGTCACCACGGGCGGAACGGCATTCGTCGTTCAATCGTTGTACGAGTGCAACAGCGTGGACGCGTTCGATTTCACTGATTACGAGGAAGTCTACGAGCCCGTCGGGGGACGGGTTCCCTACGATTTCTTCATCGGCGAGAGCGACGCGAACCCGATCGGGCTCGTGACGACGTGGACTCCGTTCGACACCGGAGGCCCGGAAGGCATATTCGTCGCCACGCACCCAGTAGGCGGAAGTTGTCCCCCCAACTGTTCCGTCGACATCGAGAACGAGCCATACTACCCCTACTTTGCCAATGGAACGGACTCGCTGAGCGTGGAT
>Ga0187769_10000404_pt1 | contig 23713 bp, 20 predicted proteins | sample 0116_SJ02_MP02_1_FD_133140 | JGI IMG/M metagenome (GOLD analysis project Ga0187769, IMG submission 133140) | Tropical peat soil microbial communities from peatlands in Department of Meta, Colombia - 0116_SJ02_MP02_10_MG | ecosystem: Environmental > Terrestrial > Soil > Wetlands > Peat | place... | reverse complement strand
GGCCGGGCTTCGTCGACGCGCTGTCGACGTTGATCCTGTCGATCATCTTTCTGCTCACCGTGTTCATGGTGGCGCAGTTCTTTCTGTCGCAGGAAGTCGCCGGCAAGGACACCGCGCTCGCCCGGCTCAACGCGCAGATTTCGCGGCTCTCTGACCTGCTCTCGCTGGAGCGCACCGGCAAGGTCAGTCTCGAGGACGAGATCGCGCAGTTGCGCGCCTCGCTGTCGGCGGCCGAGGATGAACGCGAGCGCCTGCGCGGCGCCGCGGCGCCGGGCCCGAACGGCGGCGCCGGCCATGATCAGGCCGCTCAGTTCAACGCCCAGATCGATCTGCAGAAGGCGGCGACCGCGCGCGCCATCGCCCAGATCGAGAACCTCAATCAGCAGATCGGCGCGCTGCGCCGGCAGATCGCGGCGCTGGAAGAGGCGCTCGGCGCCTCCGAAAAGAAGGAACACGACGCCCAATTGCACATCGCCGACCTCGGCCAGCGCCTCAACGTCGCGCTGGCGCAGCGGGTGCAGGAATTGTCGCGCTACCGCTCGGACTTCTTCGGCAAGCTGCGCGAGATCCTCGGCAACCGCCCGGACATCCGCATCGTCGGCGACCGCTTCGTGTTCCAGTCCGAGGTGTTCTTCGACACCGGCCAGGCGGTATTGCGGCCGGAAGGCCGCGCCGAGCTCGACAAGCTCGCCGCCGCGCTCGGCGAGCTCGAGAAGCAGATCCCCTCCGACATCAACTGGGTGCTGCGCGTCGACGGCCACACCGACACAAGGCCGATCACCAACGCGCAGTTCAAGTCGAACTGGGACTTGTCCGCCGCCCGCGCCATCTCGGTGGTGCAATATCTGATCGGCAAGGGAATCTCGCCGCAGCGCCTGGTCGCCGCCGGCTTCGGCGAGTTCCAGCCGATCGACGCCGGCACCACCGAGGAGGCGTTCAGCCGCAACCGGCGCATCGAGCTCAAGCTGACGGAGCGGTGATGGCGGATCCGCGCGGACCTGGCGGCGGACGCGCTGGGCGCCTCAGTCGAGCTTGAAGCCTGAGGCCATGGCGAGATAGCCGCTCGGCGGCGCCGGCCGCACGCTCGCCGCGGGCGGCGGTGCGGCGCGCCTGAAGCAGTTGATGAACAAGCGCAGCGCGCCGGTCCTGGCGTTGCGCAGCGCCTGCTGGCGCGGCAGGCCGCCGGGACGGCGGGCCAGTCGCTGAAAGCTGGTCTCGAGCGAAAACACGATCGCGTATTTGCTGCGGAGCGTCATGGCGGGGTCAATCAAATGCTGCAACTTCACTGCCGGGCATCTTGAAGTAGAGAGTCTACGGCTCCGCTAAGTCGATCGCTGCAATTTTACGGAACCGGACGCGGCGCTCAGGCGTCCTGGAATTGCAGTCTTGCGAGCCGCGCATAGAGGCCGCCGCCGGCGATGAGCGACTGATGCGTGCCCTCTTCGACGATGCGGCCCTCGTCCATCACCAGGATGCGGTCGCAGGACAGCACGGTAGCGAGGCGATGGGCGATCACGATCGTGGTGCGCTCAAGCATCAGCTGGGCGAGCGCGGCGGCGATCTGCGTCTCGCTCGCGGCGTCGAGCGAGGAGGTCGCCTCGTCGAGAAGCAGAAGCGGCGCGTCGCGCAGGATGGCGCGGGCGATGGCGATGCGCTGGCGCTGGCCGCCGGAGAGCGTCACGCCGCGTTCGCCGACCGGGGTGTCGTAGCCCTGCGGCAGCGCCGCGATGAAGCCGCCGGCATGCGCGTGCTCGGCAGCCCGCACGATTTCGGCGTCCGAAGCGTCCGGCCGGCCGAAGAGGATATTGTCGCGGACCGAAGTCGCGAACATCACGCTGTCCTGGGGCACCAGCGCGATGCGCGAGCGCAATTCCGCCGGATCAAGATCGGTGAGCCGTACGCCGTCGAAACTGATGCGGCCGCCGGTCGGGTCGTAGTAGCGCAGGATCAGCTGGAAGATCGTGCTCTTGCCGGCACCGGATGGGCCGACAATCGCGAGCTTCTCGCCCTGGCGCACCGCAAACGACACCCTGTCGAGCGCCAGCACCTGGCTCCGGGTCGGATAGGCAAACCGCACGTCAGCGAAAGCGACCTCGCCGCGCGGCGGTACCGGCAGAGCGAGCGGCCGGGCCGGCCGCATAATGGCGGGCTTGATCGCGAGGATCTCGAACAGCCGCTCCGCGGCGCCCGAGGCCTGCGCGACCTCGCCGCCGATCTCCGACAGCGAGCCGAGCGCGCCGGCGGCGAGCGCGGCATAGAGGATGAACTGCCCGAGCCGGCCGGGCGTGATCTTCTGGCTCAGCACGTCCTGCGCGCCGATCCACAACACCACGACGACGCTCGCCGAGACCAGAAAGATCGCGATTGCGGTGAGGATGGCGCGGGCGCGGATCGAACTGCGCGCGGCGAGGAAGGCGCGCTCGACCGCGGCGCGAAAGCGCGCGACGCCGAGCCGCTCATTGGTGAAGGCCTGCAGAACACGCACGGCGCCGATCAGCTCGGCGGCGTAGGCCGAGGCGTCGGCGAGCGTATCCTGCGCGAAGCGCGAGCGCCGGCGCACGGCGCGGCCGAAGGCATAGAGCGGCAGCACGATGAGCGGGATCGCTGCGAGCACGAAGGTGGAGAGCCGCGGGCTCGTCACCACCATCATGGCGCTTGCGCCTACGAACAGCACGAAATTGCGCAGCGCGACCGAAACCGACGAGCCGACGGCGGCCTTGACCTGCGTGGTGTCGGCGGTCAGCCGCGAAATCACCTCGCCGCTTTGCGCTTCATCGAAGAAGGCCGGCGACAGCGAGGTCAGGTGCGCGAACACGTCGCCGCGCAAATCGGCGACGATGCGTTCGCCGATCGTGGTCACAAGGTAGTAGCGCAGCGCACTCGAAGCCGCCAACACCGCGGCGACGCCGATCATCACCAGGAAATAGCTGTCGATCAGCTCGATGCCGCGCGCGGTGAAGCCGAAATCGATCATGCGGCGTACCGCGATCGGCACGGCAAGCGTCGTGAACGCCGCGAGGATCAAGGCGCCGAGCGCCGAAATAGCCCGCCAGCGGTAACGCCTGACATAGGGAAAGAGCGAGGCGAGCGGCCGCAGGTTTGGCCTCGGCCTCCCCGGCGCGGCGCTCGGTTCCGCCGCGACTGCCGCTGACCCGACGATCGGCGGGGATTGAGGCGTCGCGGCCAGCGTCGCCGCGGCATTTTCGGCCCCGACTTTCATGGGCTGCCATTACCTTTTTCGCCGCCCGGCCGAAAGAGCGCCGCGCCCGGGGCGGCAGCGCGCGCTTGTCTGCCGCACCGCGGCGAGGTATAGAGCCGGCCAATTTTTTCAACCCGACACGCGGCCGCATTGGCGCGCGTGAACCGCGGCAAAGAGCCATGAAACCCGATACGCATCCCGACTACCATACCGTGAAGGTCGTCATGACCGACGGAACCGAGTTCACCACGCGCACGACCTGGGGCAAGCCCGGCGACACGCTGCATCTCGAAATCGATCCGAAGTCGCATCCGGCCTGGACCGGCGGCCAGCAGCACCTCGTCGACCGCGGCGGCCGATTGTCGCGCTTCCAGAAGAAGTTCTCGGGTTTCCTCAAGAAATAGGCCGGCTTCACCGCAGCGCCGGTCAGGGCGCCGAACCGCCGCTTAGACGCCGTCCTGCTCGAACGCCGCCTTCAACAGCCCGAGCTGGCGCTCGACCGGGTTGCCGACCGCGGCCTTGAGCGGCGCCGGCGCGTGCATGGTGGCATCGAGGCGGCGCACTTCGGCCTGCAGCTTCACCGAACGCGCGATCAATTCCTGCAGTTTGCTTGGCAATAGCGCGATCGATTGCGCGTCGCCGGGGTCGCAGGCCGCCAGTCTGACCTTGCTCTTCTCCCTGTTGGCCTGCGCCATGGTCATTTCCCCTTCCTTGACCGCCCGGTGCAGCAGCAGCCATGAGGCAAGCTGCATCAGCCGCGTGGTCAGCCGCATGCTTTCAGTCGCGTAAACCATCGCGGCACTGCGCTCGAGCTTCTTGGATTCGTGGCGGCCCGCACCGTCGAGATAGCTTGCAGTCTCCTCGACCAGCGCCATTCCATCGCGAAACAGGGTCGCAAAGACCTGAGAACTCGCCAGCCTTTCGCTGAAGGAAACCGTGCCGGCTTCACTCGCACGCTTGTCGGACATGGGTACGCCTCACACCGGCGGCAGCATCGCCCGCCGCGGCGTCGGAGTCCAGCGGGCGAGCCAAGCGCGCTGCCGACATGGTTGCCCGGCGGCGGAAAATTCGCTCAGCGCGGACAAAAAAAGGAGCCGCCGTTGCCGGCGGCTCAAGGTGATAACAGGGAGGCGTCAAACAGAGTGGACAGGAGCCACTCGATGTCCAGAAGATGGACGCTAACCGTAATGAAGGAGAAAGCTTAACGAAAGGTTAAGGAATCGCAAAAAGTTGCAGAATCTTTTTTCAATTTGACTCCAGGACTGCGGCGGTCGCGAAGAATGGCGGCGCTATTTCTTGAAGAATTGGTTCGCCGCGGTTTGCGACGCGCGTTTTCTGGCCATTTCCGCCTCGAGCCGCGCGATTTCGTCCCTAAGAAGCTTGACGCGCTCGCCAAGCTCAGCGACCGACAGCAACGCTAAATCCTGCCCGATGTCGTGCGCGATCTTCTTTTTCGGCTTATCGTCTTCGTCGATCGCGGGCATTTCCGTCTCCTAAACGGATAAAGTCTATCGGCAGCGACAGCGATTGTCACATCGGCCTGCGGCCCCTAAAGAGGATTGTCCGTTGCCCGCCTCAGCATCCGCTCGAAAGCCGCTCCGATGACCACGCTTCCTTCGCAAATGACCGCGATCGCGATCCGCGCGCCCGGCGGACCCGAGGTTTTGACGCCCGAGCAGAGGCCGGTGCCCGCGCCGGGAGCGGGCGAGATCCTGGTCAAGGTCGCGGCTGCTGGCGTTAACCGTCCGGATGTCATGCAGCGGATGGGTCAATATCCGCCGCCGCCGGGCGCGCCTGATATTCCCGGTCTCGAGATCGCCGGCGAGGTGGTCGCCTGCGGACCGCAAGTGACGCGCTGGAAGGTCGGCGACAAGGTGATGGCGCTCGTCGTCGGGGGCGGCTATGCCGAATATTGCCTCGCGCACGAGAGCCACGCGCTGCCGGCGCCGCCCGGCCTTTCGTTCGTCGAAGCGGCCGCGATCCCGGAGACCTTTTTCACGGTCTGGTACAACGCCTTCGAACGCGGCCGGCTTGCCGCAGGCGAAACGGTCCTGATCCACGGCGGCACGTCCGGCATCGGCACAACCGCGATCCAGCTCGCCAAAGCCTTCGGCGCGCACGCCATCGCCACCGCTGGAACGCCGGAGAAATGCGAAGCGTGCCGCAAGCTCGGCGCCGAAGCCGCCTTCAACTACAAGACCGAGGATTTCGTCGAGGCGACCAAACAGGCGACCGGCGGCCGCGGCGCCGACCTCATCCTCGATATCGTCGGCGGCGACTACATCGAGCGCAATTATGAGGCAGCGGCGGTGGAAGGCCGCATCCTGCAGATCGCCTTCCAGAGTTCGCCGCGCGCCACCGTCGATTTCCGGCGCCTGATGGTCAAGCGGCTCACCCACACCGGATCGACGCTGCGCGCCCGCGCCGTCGCCGACAAAGCCGCCATTGCCCGGGCGGTCGAGGCGCAGGTGCTGCCGCTGATCGCGGCTGGGAAAGTGAAGCCGGTGATCGACTCAACCTTTGCGCTGCGCGAGGCCGCCGCCGCGCATGCGCGGATGGACAGCAGCCAGCACATCGGGAAGATCGTCCTGACCCTTTGAAATCACAAAGGAAAATCCTTGCGCGGTTGCGCCGTTACCGGTACTCATCGTCCGGCATTGACCATAGCGCGCGGCCTTCGCCCACTGGGCCGCCAATTCGGCGCAAAAGCCGGCTAGTCTAGGTCGGCAGGGAACTTGTGATCGTGGGGGCGCGCGCTGCGCCGACTGCCGAGCTCGGAGGTCATCCCTTGGCATTGTTTCGCGCCGCCACGGCGCTTGCAGCCTTCGGCTTTGCAGCTCTGCTCGGCGTTTCGGCCGCAGCTGCGGTCGAGGCCGTCAATGTCCGCGGCGACGCTGCAGCGATCGACCTCACCGATGCGGTTGAGTTCCAGCGCACCGACGGCGACCGCGTGCAGGTATCGACGGCGCCGGGCGCCGACGGCATCGTCCGCCGTATCGAGGTGCGCGCCCGCGAAGCTGGAAGCAATTGGGCGGTGTTCGCGCTCGCCAATAACGGCGACGAGCAGATCGACCGCCTGATCGTGGCGCCGCACTATCGGATGGTCGGGTCCGGCCTGTTGTGGCCCGACCTGGGCCTGTCCCGCATCGTCTACATCACGCCGTCCTCGGGCGACCCGCCGGAGCGGCAGGACAATCCCAACGCCGACGTTTTTCGCATCACGCTTGACCCCGGCTCGGTGATCACCTTCGTCGCCGAATTGCGCACGCCGAACTTGCCGCAGCTCTATCTCTGGGAGCCCGACGCTTACAAGGACAAGGTCAATTCACTCACCCTCTATCAGGGCATCGTCATCGGCATCGCCGGGCTGTTGGCGCTCTTCCTCACCATCCTGTTCGTCGTCAAAGGCAGCGTGATGTTTCCGGCCGCCGCCGCGCTGAGCTGGGCGGTGCTCGTCTATATCGGCGTCGATTTCGGTTTCTGGGGCAAGGTATTCGACATGTCCTCGGGCGCCGAGCGCATCTGGCGCGCATCCGGCGAAGCCATTCTCGCGGCAACGCTCCTGGTGTTCCTGTTTGCCTATTTGAATCTCAACCGCTGGCACGTTCGCTATGCGCATATCACCGTCGGCTGGCTGCTGTTTCTTGGCGCCCTGGTCGCCGTCGCGCTGTTCTCGCCGGCGATCGCGTCCGGCATCGCGCGCATATCGCTGTTTCTGATCGCCGTGTTCGGCTTTGGGCTCGTCGTTTATCTGTCGACCCACGGCTATGAGCGGGCGGTGATGCTGATCCCGACCTGGCTCCTGCTCCTGGTCTGGGTGATTGGCGCGGGATTGACGATCGTCGGCTATCTCACCAACGACATCGTCGCGCCGGCGCTGCTCGGCGGCCTGGTGCTGATCGTGATGCTGATCGGCTTCACCGTCATGCAGCATGCCTTTGCCGGCGGCATGACCCACGGCATCGTCTCCGACGTCGAGCGCCGCGCGCTCGCGCTCACCGGCGCCGGCGACATGATCTGGGATTGGGACGTGGCCTCAGACCACATCTTCACCAGCGCCGAGACCGAAGCGATGCTTGGACTCAAGACCGGATCGCTCGGCGGCGCCGCGGCCACTTGGCTCGAGGTCCTGCATCCGCTCGACCGCGACCGCTTCCGCGCCACGCTCGACGGCATCGTCGAGCAGCGGCGCGGCCGCGTGGCGCAGGATTTTCGCATGCGCACCTCCGACGGGCATTATCTGTGGTTCGCGCTGCGCGCCCGGCCGGTGGTCGGCACCGATGGCGAGGTGATCAGGCTGGTCGGAACGCTTAGCGACGTGACCGAATTCAAGACCGCCGAGGAACGCCTGCTGCACGACGCCGTGCACGACAACCTTACCGGGCTGCCGAACCGCGAATTGTTCCTCGACCGGCTCGGCGCGGTGCTCGGCTTTGCCAAGACCGACGCCGCCATCCGCCCGACGGTGATGGTGATCGATCTCGACCGCTTCAAGCAGGTCAACGATTCGGTCGGCATGGCGCTCGGCGATTCGATCCTGCTCACGTTGGCGCGGCGGCTGACGCGGCTGATCAAGCCGCAAGACACGCTGGCGCGCCTCTCCGGCGACCAGTTCGGCCTGATCGTGCTGTCGGAGCGCGATTCCTCGCGCATCATCGCCTTCGCCGAGAGCATCCGCCGCACGCTGCGCGCGCCGATCACCTTCAACGATCGCGAGATCGTGCTGACCGGCTCGATCGGCATGACGCTCGGCGACAGCGAGCCGCAGAGCGCCGAGGAACGGCTCAAAGACGCGGAGCTGGCGATGTACCACGCCAAGCGCATCGGCGGCGACCGCATCGACGTCTACAAGCCGGCGATGCGCGCGCGCAAGGCCGACCGGCTGTCGATCGAATCCGACCTGCGGCGGGCGATTCAGCGCGAGGAGATCACGATCCTCTATCAGCCGATCGTGCGGCTCGACGACCGCGCCGTCGCGGGATTCGAGGCGCTGGCGCGCTGGAACCATCCGCGCATGGGGCGGATGTCACCGGTCGAGTTCATCAGCATCGCCGAGGAGACCGGCCTGATCGTCGAGCTCGGCCTGTTCGTGCTTGAACGCACCGCACGCCAGCTCAGCGCCTGGCAGCGCACGCTGCGGCCGCGCGACCCGCTGTTCGCCAGCGTCAATGTGTCTTCGCGCCAGTTGCTGCGCCACGACCTGATCCAGGACCTGCGCACCGTATTGGCGCGCGCCCCGCTCACCCGTGGATCGCTCAAGCTCGAGCTCACCGAATCGGTGGTGATGGAAAATCCCGAGCACGCGGCGCAGATGCTGCATCGGATCCGTGAGCTCGGCGCTGGGCTGGCGCTCGACGATTTCGGGACCGGCTATTCGTCGCTCGCCTATCTGCAGCGCTTTCCCTTCGACACCATCAAGATCGACCAGTCGTTCGTGCGCACCACGGCGAAAGGCACGCGCCCGGTGATCCTGCGTTCGATCATCGCGCTCGCTCATGATCTGGGGATGGACGTCGTCGCCGAGGGCGCCGAAACCGACTCTGATGCCGTCGAACTTTTCCAGCTCGGCTGCGAATACGCCCAGGGCTTTGTTTTCGGCGAGCCGATGAGCTCCGACCGCGCCCGCGAATTGCTGCAGCCGCACACCAGGGCGGCGGAGTAAACAGACAACAGACGGCGGATGAGAGGACGGAAATTTCAACTTCTATCCGTCGTCCGCCACCCGTGTTCCGTGATCCGTATCAAGCGTGCCCGGCCTCGCTCGACAGCATGCCGAGATCGATGCCGATCTTCTTGAGCGCCTTGTCGTACTTGCCGCCGATATCGGTGCCGAAGATGAGGTCCGGATCTGGCGCGCAGTGCAGCCAGCCATTGCCCTGGATCTCGTTCTCGAGCTGGCCGGGAGCCCAGCCGGCGTAGCCGAGCGCCAGGATCGCGCTCGCCGGTCCGTCGCCGCGCGCGATCGCCTTGAGAATGTCGATCGTCGCGGTGAGACAAATGCCGTCGTCGATCGGCAGCGTCGAGTTCTCGATGAAGAAGTCGGCGCTGTGCAGCACGAAGCCGCGCTCGGTCTCGACCGGGCCGCCGCGCATCACCTTGACCACCCCGGCGCGCGACGGCAACCGGATCACGTCGGCCGCCGGGATCACGTCGAGCTTGACCAGGAGGTCGGAGAAATTGATGTTCGGCGCCGGGTGGTTGACGACGATACCCATGGCGCCTTCGGAGGAATGCGCGCAGACATAGATCAGCGAGCGGGCGAAGCGCTCGTCCAACATCGCCGGCATCGCGATCAGCATCTGACCGTCGAGATAGCCGCGACCCCGACCCCGATGACTTCCCGATGCGCCGCGCGGCAATTTCATGAATCGAAAGGTAACCGATCAATCCGTTTTTGCAACGAGCGGAGGCGGCAAAAGTTCACGGAATTCCCCCCGGTTCCGAGCCGGAGGTAAAATTCACAATCATGTCAGTGGCGCGTGTGGGCGGCTTCGCCCTAGACATTGTGGCAATGATGCTTAATGCCGCGCGACCGCGCTTGACGATTACGAGCCTCGCCCTCGCATCTATGTGCGCCGTGCCTGCGGCACAGGCACAAGATGCGTCGGCGTGGGCCAAGGACACGCATGCGGCGGCGCGCCTGATCGGCGGCGCAGCGCAAAAGTCAGACGCCGCGCAGTGGCTGCGGGCCGGCGTCGAAATCCGCCTCGACCCAGGCTGGAAGACCTTCTGGCGCTATCCCGGTGATTCGGGCGTGCCGCCGACGCTCGACTTTGCCGGCTCGACCAACGTCAAATCGGTCACAGTGTTGTGGCCGGCGCCGGAGCGATTCGACGACGGCGCCGGCGGCCACTCGATCGGCTATCACGACGACGTGGTGCTGCCGTTGCGAATTACCGCCGACGACCCGAGGCGCGCCTCCGCGGTGCACCTCAAGCTCGGCTATGCGGTTTGCGGCAATGTTTGCATTCCCGCGGAAGCGAGCCTCGACCTGAATCTGTCCACTGACGACCGCGCCGAGGAGCCGACGCTGCTCGCGGCGGAGGCGCGCGTTCCCCGCCGCGTGCCGCTGGGCGCCGGCACCGGGCTCGCCATTCGCTCGGTGCACCGTGAGCCAGGCGGCGCGCACGAGCATGTCGTCGTCGAGATCGCGGCGCCGGAAAATGCACCGGTCGAGCTGTTCGTCGAGGGACCAACGCCGGCGTGGGCGCTGCCGTTGCCGCAACCGAGCGAAGCCAAAGCCGGCGCGGCATCACGAACGCGGCGGTTCGCCTTCGACCTCGACGGCTTGCCGCCCGGCGCGCAGCCCAAGGGCGCCATGCTCACCTTCACCGCAGTCTCACCGAGCGACGCCATTGAGGTCGCAACCCATCTCGACTAATTCGCGCAGTACGCTAATTTACTTGCCGACGCCCGATCCAGACCCGTTCCAGATCAGCAGATAATGAGAGGATGCGACCATGCCCATTAAGGTTGGCGACCGCTTGCCCCCGGACATCAAGTTTCGTGTGCTCGGACCGAGCGGTCCTGCCGTGAAAACGACCGAAGAGGTTTTCAAGGGCAAGCGGGTGGTGTTGTTCGCCGTTCCCGGCGCATTCACGCCGACCTGCAACAACAATCACCTGCCCGGCTACGTCACGAACGCCGACGCCTTCAAGAGCAAGGGCATCGACACCGTCGCCGTCACCGGCATCAACGACATGTTCGTGTTCGATGCCTGGAAGAAGGCGAGCGGCGCCACCGGCAAGATCGAATTCCTGTCCGACGGCAACGGCGACTTCGCCAAGGCGATCGACATGACCATGGACGGCTCCGGCTTTGGGCTCGGCGTCCGCTCCAAGCGCTATTCGATGCTGGTCGAGGACGGCGTGGTGAAGAAGCTCAACGTAGAGGATGTGCCGACCAAGGCCGAGAGTTCGGGCGCCGAGGCTCTGCTCAAGCAGCTCTAGCCATCATTTCTCTCGGTACGGCTTCGCCGCCGCCCGCGCCGCCGCTATAATCCGTCCAGGATCGGGCCCGGCTTTGCGGCGATGACCGATATCTTCTTCTCCTATTCCAGCAAGGATCGCGATCGCGTGCGCGCGGTCCATGCTGCGCTTGCGGCGCAAGGCTTCGAAATCTTCTGGGATCAATCGGTGCCGCCCGGCACCGATTGGGACACCTGGATCCGCCAGCATCTCAACGAAGCCAAATGCGCGATCGTGTTCTGGTCCAACACCTCGGTCGGCTCCGACAATGTCCGCCACGAGGCGACGGTCGCCAAGCAGCAGGGCAAACTCGTCCCGGTGCTGCTCGACCCACTCGCCGCCGACCAGTTCCCGATGGGCCTTTATTCCGTGCAGGGGGCCAATCTCACCGCATGGACCGGCGACGAGCAACATGATGGCTGGCTTCGGCTGCAGCACGAGGTCGAATCCAAGCTGACTCCGCTCTGGGTCAGGCGGCAGATCGACACGCTCGAAGCCGAGCGGGCGCGCCGGGACGGCGCCGAGCGCCGCGACCGGACGTTGCGCGAGCAGATCGTCAAGGAAGCGCAGGCGCAGCAGGAGCTCACCCGCGAGCGCGACGAGGCGCGCGACGAGCTTTCCGCCGTCAAGGCGCGGCTCGCCGTCGCCGAGCGGAACGAGGCCCGACCGAACGAGCAGCAGCGCCTCGCGCGCGAGCTGGAAGAGGCGCGCGCGCGGATCGCCACGTTGGAGCGGTCCATTTCCGAGGCCGAGGCCGTCCGCGTGCGTCAAAGCAGCGAAGCCGCCGCGTCCACGCAACGCTTGCAAACTGCAGAAGCCGCGCCGGCGAAGCCCGCAGCACCGCCGGCTCAGGCGAGCATTCAGCCATTCGCCAGCGCCGGAACAGTTCTCAGTTCTGTCAAGGGCGGAAACCTGCGCGCCATTTTCGTGCTCGCCGCACTGCCCTGGCGAAAAATCGAGTCGCTCGAGCAGGCGAGAACGATGACGATGGTCGGCGCCGGCGCTTTCGCCCTGTTGGCCTTTTTTTCTGCGGTGCTCATAGTGGTCGCCGCCGCCAATGCGAGTTCACGGGATGCGCCAACGCTGATCGCCATTTTCGTGTTTGCGGCGGCCGCGTTCGCCGGCTGCTGCGCCGGCACCTATTCCAATTCGCGCCTCGCCGCGGTGATCGGCTTTGTGCTGACGCTCAATCCCTGGACCCTGGTGATATTTCCGCTGCCGCTCGCGGCGTTTGCCGGCGTGCGCGGCACGTTCGCGATGGCGAGATTAGCCGCGCCCGTTGCGGAGGCATCAGCGAGGCCTTAGCGGCTGGCATGCTGCAGCGGCCTATTTGCGAATCTCGGCGATCGCCTGGCGCGCCAACAGGTCGGCGCGTTCGTTGAGGTCGTGACCGGCGTGGCCGCGAACCCAGTGCCAGCGGGTCTGGTGCGGCGCGAGCGCGGCCTCGAGGCGCTGCCACAGATCGGCATTCTTGACCGGCTTCTTGTCCGCGGTGCGCCAGCCGTTTCGCTTCCAGGTGCCGATCCAACTGGTGATGCCGTTGCGCAGATATTGGCTGTCGGTGTGCAGATCGACCCGGCACGGGCGCTTGAGCGCTTCGAGCGCCGAGATCGCAGCCATCAGCTCCATGCGATTATTGGTGGTGAGCGCCTCGCCGCCCTTGAGCTCCTTCTCGTGATCGCCGAAGGAGAGGATCGCGCCCCAGCCGCCGGGACCCGGATTGCCCGAGCAGGCGCCGTCAGTGTGAATGACGACGTGCGGCAGCGCGGTGGTCACGGCTCGATCACTCCGTAATCGCGCGCGCTCTGGACCTTCTGGTGAAAGCGCAGCTTGCGCGCGTATTCGAGCGGATCCTTGGGCCGCACCAGCGCGCCCGGCGGCACGTCGAACCAGTCGACGAGGCGGGTGAGCAGGAAGCGCAACGCGGCGCCGCGGGCCAGGAGCGGCAGCTTCTGCCATTCGAGCGGCGATAGCGGCCGGGTCTTGGCGTAGCTCGCGAGCAGCGCGCGGCCCTTGGTGACGTTGTAGGAGTGATCCGCCTCGAAGCACCAGGCGTTGAGGCAGATCGCGATATCGTAGCCGAGCGTGTCGGTGCAGGCGAAATAGAAGTCGATCAATCCGGACAGCTTGTCGCCAAGGAAAAAGACGTTGTCGGGAAACAGATCGGCATGGATCACGCCTTGCGGCAAGCCGCGCGGCCAGTCGCGTTCGAGGAGCTTAAGCTCGGCGGCAACGACCGCGCCGAGGTCGCGCTGCACCTCGTCGATGCGTCCGCCGCACCCGTCATAGAGCTGCCGCCAGCCGGCGACCGAGAGCGCATTGTCGCGCCGCATCGAAAAATCGGCGCCAGCGAGATGCAGCCGCGCCAGCACCACGCCCAACGCCGCGCAATGCGCGACGCTCGGCCGGCGGATCGACATGCCGTCGAGAAACGTCACGATCGCCGCCGGCCGGCCGGCGAGCCGGCCCACGGTCTTGCCGGCCCTGCTTTTGACCGGCTGCGGGCAGTTGATGCCGCGGCTCGCCAGATGCTCCATCAAGCCGAGAAAGAACGGCAGGTCGCGCTCGGCGACGCGCCGCTCGTAGAGGGTGAGGAAATAGTAGCCGCGGCTCGTGTGCACCAGGTAGTTCGAGTTCTCGACACCCTCGGCGATGCCCTTGTAGGCCAACAGCTCGCCGATGTCGTAATCGGCGAGGAAGGACGCGAGATCTTCCGCCGCGACATCGGTGTAAACCGCCATGAAGGCCTCCCGCCGTCGCGGCTAGCCCGGCGCGTCCGTCGCCGTCAAGATCGAAGATCGTCGGCGCGCGGCACGCGGCGGCTAGGCCCCCCGGAGCCGCCTTGCCGCTAAAGCTCGGCGCGCAGCCCGATGAAGATCAAGCCCGCGCAGACGATGTTGCAGGCCTGAAACGCCAGAGCATTCGCGCGTGCCGGATTAATCCCGCTCGACAGCGACCAATAGGCCAGGAATTCGCTGTAGCGCCCGCCGAGCAGACGCTGCGCGGTCCACATCGCCGCCACGCCGCCGCCGGCGAGCCCAAGCAAAAACGCCGGAATGAGCCAATAGGCGCCGACCCCCGGCGGTAACGCTGCCTCGACCGCCCACAGCCGGCCGGCGTGCCAGCTGGCAAGGCCCCTGAGCAGGAACCAGAACAGGCTCGACAGCGGCACCGCGACGATGAGCGCCAGCACCGCGAGCCGCACCGTCCATTTCTGGTATCGGCTCTTGAGTTCCGCGAACGAGGTGTCGGCAGGCATGACCGCCTTGACCGGAAACAGCCGATCGAACAGCCTGAAGCTCAACATCACGCCGCACGTGGCGGCGATCGCGCCGATGATCAATGGGCCCATCTGAAAAAAGCTCCGCAGCCCGCAACAGCCGCGATTCTGGACCCTGATTGATTAAGAACTCATTGCGGCCGAGGCTGCGACGGCAAGAGCCCGGCAATAATTGCCGACCGGGCCAACGATCCGCGGACTTGCGGGAGCTTGTCCGGACATCGACCGCGCGGCAGTATGAATGCGGCGACGCGAGGAGAGCGATCTCGCTCTCTTCGGTTCGCGGCGAGGGAAGCGGGGCGCGCCCATGAAGGCTATTCTCGTTCCGACCGAAAACAACGCCGCGATGCCCTCGGCGTTGGATACCGCATTGCTGCTGGCGCAGAAATTCGGCGGCGCGATCGAGGGCTTTGCGCTGCGGCCCGCGGTCGCCGACATGGTGGCGATGGACCCCGACGCCGGATTGACCATGGTCGCGGTGAAGGAGAACGACGCCGAAATGGTGCGCCAGGCCGAGGAATTGTTCCGCGCATTCATGCAGCGCCACGGCGTGCGCGAGCGGCTCGACGGCGCGCGCGGGGCCGGGGCGGCCGGCGCGGAGCCGTCCTGGACCTGGCTCAAATCGGCGCCGAGCGGGCACGACTTCGTCGGCAGCTATGGGCGGGTGTTCGACGTCATCGTGCTCTCCCGGCCGGAGGCGGAATGGCAGAGCCCGTCGATGGTGACACTCGAATCCGCGTTGTTCGAAAGCGGCCGTCCGGTCGTGATCGCGCCGCCGGCCTCGCCGCGCTCATTCGCGAGCAACGTGCTGATCGCCTGGAACTGCAGCACCGAGCAGGCTCGAGCCACTGCGTTCGCCATGCCGCTCCTCCACCTTGCCGAACGCGTCACCATTCTCACCGTCGAGGGCGCAACCGTCGCCGGCCCGAGCGGCGAGGACATGGCGCGCTCGCTTGCAATCAACGGCATCGCCGCCGAGCCGATCACGATGGCGGCGGGCAAGGCCGGCGCCGGCGAGACCATCCTCACGCGTGCCGCGGAACTCGGCTGCGATCTCGTGATCAAGGGCGCCTACACGCAAAGCCGCCTGCGGCAGATGATCTTCGGCGGCACCACGCGGCACATCCTCGCCCATGCCAAGGTGCCGGTGCTGATGGCGCACTGATTCGGTTTGTCGCCGCGACCGGCGCAGCGGTTCAGCGCAGCTCCTTGCGGATGATCTTGCCGATATTGCTCTTCGGCAGGCTGTCGACGAACACGATCGTCCTCGGGATCTTGTAGGGCGCCAGCCGCTCGCGCGCGTAGTCGGTGAGCGCCGCCGCCTCGAGCGCCGGATCGCGCTTGACCACGAACAGCTTCACCGCCTGGCCGGTGTGCGGGTCCGCGACGCCGATGACCGCGGCTTCGAGCACGCCCGGATGCTGCACGATCACGTCCTCGACTTCGTTGGGAAACACCTTGAAGCCGGAGACGTTGACCATGTCCTTCTTGCGGTCGAGGATTTTCAGGAAGCCCTCGGCGTCGAGCGCGCCGATGTCGCCGGTGTGCAGCCAGCCATCCACCAGCACCAGCCGGGTCTCGTCCGGGCGCTGCCAGTAGCCCTGCATCACCTGCGGGCCGCGCACGCAGATCTCGCCCGATTCGCCGATTGCGACCGGAATGCCGGCATCGCCGCGGATCGACACTTCGGTCGAGGAGATCGGCAGCCCGACGGTGCCGATCTTCGGCCTGCGCACCAGATTGATGCACACGACCGGCGAAGCTTCCGACAAGCCATAGCCTTCGACCAGCTCGCTGCCGGTGATCTCATGCCAGCGTTGGGCGACCGCGCTTTGCACCGCGGCGCCGCCGCCGATGGCGAAGGAAAGCTTGCTGAAATCGAGCGCGGCGAAGGCGGGCGCGTTGATCAGCGCGTTGAACAGCGTGTTGACGCCGGTCATCGTCGTCACCTGCGCGCTACGCATCGTCGCGATCAGCCGCTTGAGATCGCGCGGGTCGGGGATGAACACGCTCATGCCGCCCATCAGCGCGAAGGAGAGGAGGTTCGCGGTCAGCGAGAAGATGTGATAGAGCGGCAGCGGGGTCAGGACCCTGCCCTGCTCATTGCCGAGATTAGGCTCGATCCAGGCGCGGCATTGCAGCGCGTTGGCGACGAGGTTGCGATGGGTGAGCACCGCACCCTTGGGCACGCCGGTGGTGCCGCCGGTGTATTGCAGCAGCGCCGGCGTCGCGGCGCCCAGTTGCGCGTCGGCGTAGCGCGCGCTCGGGCGGCGGTCGCAGACCTCCTGCAGCATGGAAAAGCGCGGCAGGCGCCAGGCCGGCACCGCGCACCGCACATATGAGTTCACCAGGTTGAACAGCGTGCGCTTGAGCGTCGGCATGAAATCGCCGAGCCGCGCCACCACGACGTGGCGGACCTGGGTATCCGGTAGCACCGCTTCGAGCTTGTGCGCGAAATTCTCCATGATGACGATGGCGGCGGCGCCGGAATCGCTGAGCTGCTCCTTGAGCTCGCGCGGCGTGTACAGCGGATTGACGTTGACGACGATCAGACCGGCGCGCAGCACGCCGAGGAACGCGACGGGATAAGCGAGCAGATTCGGCAGCATGATCGCGACGCGGTCGCCCGGCCGGCAGCTCGTTTCCTCGAGCAGGAAAGCGGCGAAGGCGCGGCTTCGGCGCTCCCACTCGGCATAGCCCATACGCGTGCCGAGGCACTCGAAGGCGTCGCGCCCGGCGTGCCGCGCGCAGGTGTCGATGAGCATCGCCGGCAGCGACGGATAGGCGTCCGGATCGATGGTTCTCGGCACGCCCGGCGGATAGGAGGCAAACCAGATCGGCTCGGAAGCGCCCGCGGCCGGCGCGGACGCGCTCTGCGGCTCAAGGGTCATGGCGCTCAATCTCGTTGTCCCGGCGGCGAATCAAAACGCGGCCGGCGGCTCAATCTAGATGAAATACCTAGGCGGCGGAATTGGCGGCATTTCCTTGCGCTGCGCTTCTCTTCATCCCCCTCCGCGACGCGGGCAAAGGGGACGTAGGCGGCCTTCGGCCTCCGTACTTTAGGAACGCCGACGCAACAGCGCCGGCTATGCCCGAAAAGGGTGGTGGAAGGGGCGCCCCCTCCACCGCGCGGAGCTTGTCATCGGGCCGGCCACTTCGGGCCGGACCCGTTGGTGTGGTCCCCCTCGCCGCGCCGCGCGCGGGGAAGGAAAAACAATGTTATCCGTCTTCGAGGCTCACTGTCGCTCGCACCTCAGGATGACGGGCAACTCAATTTCGCCTGGCGTTCATTGCGGGGGCAAGACGGCGTAATATCCGTTGCTACCATCACCAGTGTCGAAGAGGAATTGGGGATTGGCCTCAATGGTGAGCGAAGGGAAAGTTGCCGGTCCTGGAACTGCTTCTGGTTGACCAGCCCTGTCATGCACTTTTGGAGCTGTGGCAGTCGAGGAAGACAATTCAGCGGCTAGCAGCCCGATAACGCAAGCCGCTGCCACGGCGCCAATCACGGCTGCGCAACGCAACACGCGGCGCAGGCCAGCGGCTCTGACATCCAAGTTCATCCTGTTCATGGCTCGCTCCATGTCTGGAACATTTGGCGAACCCTAACTCCATCCTCCAGTGCGGAATGTGACGCGCAGCACAAGCGGCGACAGGATTTGAGCGACCCGCGCTACTGACGCGGCAGTGCTCGCGCGTGGCCGATAAGCGACCGAAATAAGCGATGGGCTGCATTGCAGGCGGCACGGCAACAGGAGGCGGGAGAATACAAAAATGATCTTACATTCGAGCGAGTAAAAGCGGCCGACAAATACGCGCCGCTTCGGCAATTGGACCGGCGTCAATAATTTAGGGACACGGCTTCGGATCAACAAATTCAATCTTCGATAGGTTTCCCTTCAGTACAAATGTGCCGTAGTCGAGCTTGAGTTCGTCGCTGACGCCGTTGTCGTACAATCGAAAGGATACCGCGAAAACCGGACGACCAATTCCGTTCTGACCTTTATTGTAATAGCTCACCACGACAGGCCACGACGGAAGGCCAAACAACGTTTCCGAGCTCTTCACGGGTTTGAGCTTGGCGTTCCCGCCCTTTTTCAGCGGTGGGCCGATGACCGTCGTGGTGTCGTACACCAAAAGGCCGTCACTCCCGTCATAGATCGTGGCCTCCAGGCGAGACTGACCCGCCGACGCGGCTTTGAGGATTGCAACGCTGTCCTGTATTGGGAACAAGACATCCCCCGAGAAAGAAGCGGCATCCTTTTTAGGTGCATCAAGCTCAGCGAGGACCGCGCCTTCGCTCCGACGCGCGCTCCCTTTGATGCTCTCGCTCAGCTTGTCGCCGTCATATCGCGAGAAGCTGAATTTGAACTGGGCTCCATTGTAGTCTTCCCAACTTTCGGAATGTACATCACTGGCAGTTTTGCCGCCCGTTTTTGATATCGTTTCGGTATTTATGCGCGTGCTCAGTTTGTAGCCTAGGCACACAGAACCGCTTAAATCATAAAACAATTGGCCATGCATATTTTTTATGTCTGAATCAGCGTCAGCTCGCTCAAGAACAAGATCATGAACGGACTTATGCGAGGCGAGCGCGACCTCGGCGACGCTGTGATTTGACCAACCGAGCGCGGTAGAAAATGAAACTGCAATCAGCAAGAGCGACCGCCTCATATCATCCCTCCGCCGGACACCGGTCCCGTTACTATGCCGACTAGGGCGTTGACGTTCGAAGCCAATGATGAGGCATTAGAAAGCGGACATCAGTCAGACAACGCAGAATGTCCGCCGAGTGCCAAGAGGCGACAGTCGCTCATTCAATCACGTCGTCGGCGAGCTGTTGGAGATTTGCCGGCACATCGAGACCCAGCGCCTTCGCGGTCTTGAGGTTGATGACCAGTTCGTATTTGGTCGGGGCCTGCACCGGAAGCTCACCCGGCTTCTCGCCGCGCAGGATACGATCGACGTAGGACGCCGCACGGCGAAGCAGATTGGTCAAGTCGGGACCATAGGTTATAAGAGCGTCATCAAAGCGATGCGGGTAAATTGCCGGCAGCCGGTATTTCGCGGCGAGCGCGATGATCTGGGCGTGGTTGGCGTCGATAAAATTGTCCGCCACCATGATCAGGCCTCCCCCGGGCCGCCGTGCGAAGTCGGCAAGCGCAGTATCGATCCCCACGGCCTCACGAATCGGCGTTGCGACCAGCCGGGCCTGAGTCGAGGGAGCAAAGGTCTCGAATGCGCGCAAAAGTGCTGGGGGAACTGTGCTCGGGTTATAGACGAATCCGATCCTTCGCACCGAGGGCGCCACCTCCAAAAGCAACTCTAGCCACTTGCCGACGATCGTCGGTTCGAAAGTCTGAAAGCCGGTTACGTTGCCGCCGGGTCGGGCAAAGTTCCGGACGAAGCCGCTGCCCACCGGATCGAAGACATAGGTGAAGACGATCGGTGTGACGCGCGTTTCCTTAAGCAGCGCGGCCACGACTGGAGTGGTGCGTGCGACAATGACCTCGCATTTTGACGCGACAAGCTCCTTGGCGGCGGCTTGGATGCGATCGGGCTCATTGCCGGCCCACGAATACTCAACGTGCAAGTTGCGGCCCTCGATCCATCCCAGCTCCTGAAGCCCTTGCTCGAATGCCTTCACTTCGGCTTGCCCGGCCGGGTCGGCCGCATCCATTCCCATCAAAACGCCGACCGTGCGAACCGGCTCGGCCCGCGCCCGCGCGGCGAACAGCCCCGTCGTCGCCGCGGCGCCGATCAAGATGAAATCGCGCCGCCTCATCGTTTCCTCCAACGGCCGAGCAACGATTGTAGCGGCCCTGAACCGGACGACGGAAGTGGCCTGCTGCAATCCGCGGCCTGAAGAATTCCATTGAGCTGCCGAAATTTGGAACGGTTCACCCGCGGATATTGGCCTGACCGTCATTGCGAGGAGGCAACGGGGCCGGCCCATCCAGCGAATACACGTGATTTCTCTTGCCAACTATGAGTTGCGAGCGCCCATTGAGGCCGGGATGATTGAGCCCGGATGAGTGAGGCCGGATGCAAGGAGCCGACGCCAAGCTATTTCGCACTACGCTTGCCGCATCGCTGATGCTGGTCGCGATGCTTGGGACGGCTGCTGGCGGACCGTTCGAGGACGCCGTGCTCGCATATAAGAAAGGCGACTACGAAACCGCGCTGCAGCTATTTCGCCCATTCGCCGATGATGGCCGCGCCGACGCCGAGTACACTTTGGGGTTCATGTATTTTTCTGGAAAAGGCGTGGCGCCGGATTATGCCGAGGCGGCAAGATGGTTTCGCCTGGCCGCCGAACAAGGCCGCGCCGATGCGCAACACGCTCTCGGCCATCTCTACCTCAACGGGCAAGGTGTGACACAGGACAATGTCCTTGCGTACATGTGGTTTGATTTGGCCGCCGCGCAGGGAACACAAGCTGCGGCAACACTGGCTGCGGTAACACAAGCTGCGGCAACCGCGCGAGACGGCGTAGCCCGACAAATGACCCCGGCAGAGATCGCGCAGGCGCAGCAGCTCGCGCGCGATTGGAAACCAACGTCGCATCGCGAAGAAGTCGACATGCACCAATTCCCCTGGTCGTCGATCGGGAAAGTAGGCGACGCAGGCCAGCAGTGCACCGGCGCTGTGATCGGACCCAAGGAGTTCCTGACCGCGGCACATTGTCTTTACATGCGTCGAACCGCCCGCTTCCTGGCGGCGCAGTCGATAAATATTTTGCTTGGCTATGAAAAAGGCGACTACCGCCTGCGCAGAGTTGCTTCGCGCTACTCAATCGCGCCGGCGTTCGACCCCTCGCTCTATGGCTACCCTCCAGATCCGGAAAAATTGATGACTGGCGCCCGCCACGACTGGGCGATTGTCTACGTCGAGGAGCCGTTCCGCGAGGATGTAAAGCCATTGCGCCTGACGAGCGCAATTCCGTCGCCGGGAACGGCAGCGATGCTCGTTGGCTATCCCATCGAGCGACCTCACATGATGACAGCCGACCGGCACTGCCGGGTCGTGGAAATATCCTCCGACAACGCGCTGATCGGCCATGATTGCGTGGCGCACCGGGGAGATTCCGGCGGACCTCTGCTGAGCAGAGATGACGAAGGCTTGATCTTGGGGGTCAACGATCTTGGCCCCGACTTGCGCGTTCGCATCAAAGATCAATCGGTGAAATGGGGCGCCGCCGCTTCAGCTGCCAGCATTGCAAAATTTCTTGCCTCGCCTGCTCAATAATCGGCGCTGCCCAAGGTTGGCCGTCACAGCGTCCTGACCATCCAGGCCAGGAACGCATCGAACTTGTCGGGAAAGGCAATGAAATAGATGATGATCGCGAGCGGCACCAGGACGATCACCGCGTCGAACGCATACCACAGCATGTGCCGAGATTCGCTCATCGGGGCGGACTATGCCCTGATCGGCTCGGCTCACAAGAGGGCGCTTGCCCTCCTCAACTTGGCTCGGCTCGGTCGGGCCGTTTCAATATTTTCCGCCACCATTGGGGAGTTTATCCCCAGAAGTTCCTCTTTTACCCCTGCCGGAACCCGAAAAAGCTTAACCACCTGAGCGGCATATCCCCAGCGGCCGACTCATCGGCCTTTTTTTGCCACACTGCGTCTTTAGCCCTGGTAGCCGTCGGGGGTGGGGTGACGGCAACGACTCGTTAACCCTTCCCATTAACACTGCATTAGCGTTACCCGGCGCGGCAGGGGCCGTGACGGGCATCGCGGCAACGTGTGAGGGCGAGGTTGCTGGTGCCTGTGGGGAAGGCGCGGCTTAAAACGCATTTGTCTGTTGCAGCGCGCGCCGGCTTTTCATGCGGACTTGCCGCGCTGTTGCTCATTGGCGGCGCGCGCGGGCTGCAAAACGCCATCGCCGAGGGCGACACCCGCACTATTTCGCTGCATCACATCCACACCGACGAAGACATCACCATCACCTTCAAGCGCGACGGCCAATACGACGAGGCGGCGCTCGCTAAGCTCAACTGGTTCCTGCGCGACTGGCGCAAAAGCCAGGAGACCCGCATGGATCCGCACCTCATCGATCTCCTCTGGGAGGTGCATCGGGAGACCGGGTCGAAGGAGCCGATCTGGGTTGTGTGCGGCTACCGCTCGCCGGAAACCAACGCGATGCTGCGGCGGCGCAGCAACGGCGTCGCCCGCTTCAGCCAGCACATGCTCGGCCACGCCACCGACTTCTACATTCCCGGCGTGCCGCTTCCGGAGCTGCGCGTCATCGGCTTGCGGCTGCAGCGCGGCGGCGTCGGCTTCTATCCGACTTCCGGCTCGCCGTTCGTGCATTTGGATACCGGCGGCGTGCGGCACTGGCCGCGCATGACCCGCGAGCAGCTCGTCAAGGTGTTCCCGGACGGCCGCACCGTCCACATCCCGACCGACGGCAGGCCGCTCGCCGGCTACGCGCTCGCGCTCGCCGACATCAAGAAGCACGGCGGCTCGCCCTCGGCGATGTCGGTTGACGCCGCGCGCTCGTCCGGCGTCAATGTCGAGGTCGCCGACGCCACTGACGGCGAGCCGCACAGCCGCAATCCGCTCGCCAAGCTCTTCGGTCTCGGCCATCACGACGAGGAGGAAGAGGACGCGGCGCAGGGAACAAACGCGGAAGCGCCGGCGACGGCGGCCGCCCCTCCGCTGCGCACGCGGGCGAAGGCCGCGGTCGTCGCCGCGGTCAACCGCGTCGAGGACAAGCTCGCGCGCGCCGAAGACAAGCTCGCTGCCGAGAAGGCGAAGCTGGCCAAGGTCGCGTCAAAGGTCCACGTGATCACCCGCGCCGAAGCGGCGACGCTGCCGGCGGATGCCGCCGCAGCGAATGCGGGAATGACGCCGAACGCCGGAACGACGGCGAATCAAGTGATCGCGGCGCGCGGCTACTGGCAGGGGCCGCCCGACGGCATGACCGCGGCGAAGCCCACGGTCGCAAGCGCGGCTGCGCTGCAAAGCCGCACCGAACTCGCCAGCGCCGATCCCGACGCGACCGGGGCCGTCGGTGCCTTCGCAACCGGGCGCGATGATCGCGTGCCGACCGACCTTGCGCTCGCCTATGCGGAGCAGGCGCAAGACAGGGCGCAAGGCATTGCCGAGCTTCGCGCCGCTGCCGCCGCCCTGCCGCGGGCCGCGGCGGGCGACAGCAACGGCACGACCGTTGCAGTCAAGCGCGTCGGCGACGGGCCGGCCTCCACGGTGTTCACCGTCGCCAACCGGAAATCGTCCGCGCTTGCCGACGCCGACCAGCTCG
>Ga0187769_10000403_pt1 | contig 23747 bp, 18 predicted proteins | sample 0116_SJ02_MP02_1_FD_133140 | JGI IMG/M metagenome (GOLD analysis project Ga0187769, IMG submission 133140) | Tropical peat soil microbial communities from peatlands in Department of Meta, Colombia - 0116_SJ02_MP02_10_MG | ecosystem: Environmental > Terrestrial > Soil > Wetlands > Peat | place... | reverse complement strand
GGAGTAAAGAAATAGATAATCGCTTTTGCAGGCCCTTCCCGGACCTGCCGCCGCCGCAGAAAGAAAGCAGTAGAATGGTCGGGGAGAGAGGATTTGAACCTCCGACCCCCTGGTCCCGAACCAGGTGCTCTACCAGGCTGAGCCACTCCCCGACATGCGCAGCACGGCAGGATTTGCCGCCACAGCGCTAAACGCTTACCTGCGATTATAACATCGGCCGCAGAGGCGGCTTTAAACTGAGTTGTCCGAAACAAACGGCGCGGCTACGATAGTCCTCGCCACGAACCCAGCGTCGCAGACTCGAACATGAACACCGCATTCACCGCAACCCGTCTCTACACTCCGGTCGAGGAGATTCAGAACCCACTGCTCATCGTGGAGGACGGACGGATCGCCGAGCTAACGTCACGCCCGGCGAGCGAGTTCCCGCGCAACACGCGGTTGGTCGATTTTGGCGATGCGGTGCTGGCCCCCGGATTCTTCGACATCCATATCCACGGCGGAGCGGGGCTGGATGCTATGCGGGCCGTGCCGTCGGAATTGCCTCGACTGGGCCAATTCCTGGCGGCGCACGGCGTGACCGGATATTTTCCAACTACCGTCGCCGCGCCGCTCGATGCAACCTGCGCCGCGCTCGGCAGACTTGCAGATGCAATCGAAGCGGTGACCGCCTTGACCGCTAACACGCCGCAGGCGCGACCGTTGGGAATTCATCTGGAGGGGCCGTTTCTCAGCCACAAACGGCGTGGCGTGCATCCCGCAGAAAATCTGATTGCACCCACGATCCCGATTTTCGACCGCCTGTGGCAGGCCGCACGCGGCCACGTACGCATGATGACCATTGCACCGGAGCTTCCCGGCGCGATGGAAGTCATCGCGGAGGCGGTGCGGCGGAACGTCTGCGTGAGCCTTGGCCACTCGGACGCCGAAATGCCGGTGGCACAGAATGCTGTGAACGCAGGCGCGCGGCACGCGACACATACCTTCAATGCCATGCGCCCGCTGGACCATCGCGATCCGGGAATCATTGGCGAAGTGCTCACGGATGATCGAGTGAGCGCGGATGTGATCGCGGACGGCATTCATATCTCGCCCGCAGTGGTACAGCTTTTCCTTCAGGCCAAAGGCGTGGAACGCGCTGTCTTGATCACCGATGCGATTTCGGCAACGGGAATGCCGGATGGGCGCTATCAGCTGGGACCGATCGAGGTCGACGTCAAGGATGGGAAATGCACGGCCAATGGCAGTCTGGCTGGAAGCGTGCTCACGATGGATCGCGCGGTGCGCAACGTGACGCGGTTTTCCAAATGGAGCTTGCAGGATGCGGTGCGCGCCGCCACTCTGAATCCAGCACGAGCCGTGGGCATGGGGTCGAGCTGCGGAATTCTAGCCAACGGAGCGGTTGCAGACTTCGTGGTGCTGAGCGACCAAGGCGAGGTAATCGAAACGATCGTCGGCGGTGTGGGGCTTGAAGCGAGGCGTGGTTAGTTTGGCTTGCGCTGTTTGGCTTCAGCCAGGTGATGCAGGAGCACGAGTTCGTCGGCGCGGGGAAGTTGATCGAGAAAAGATTTCTCTAAATTTGGAGACTCATCCGTTGAGGCTCCAGTGGCGCCTTGCCGCAGTTTGTCGCCAAGTTCCGGCTCGTTATTCATGACCTGCGAATAGAACCAGAGGAAGTGTCTCATCTGGTCGAGAGCGGAACGCAGAGTTTCAATTGGCTCGGTCTCGGCCAGCGAGTTGAGGGCTTCCATCAGCTCCGGGTCGCTGGGGGCCTGCATAGCGGCGCAGTTCAGTTCCTGCTGGATGGTGCGCAGGTCCTGAGTGACGCGCGCGATCCGGAGATGCAGGTCGTTCATGTCTTCTCTGGCCATTCTGATTCGCCTCTCACCATCTCATCGGCCAAGCCGAGCGAGTAGATGTCCCACGACCATGCGCTTTGGTAATTCTGGCGTTACTTTGGTCCCCACCAAGGTCACCGCTTGAAATACCTTGCTGGGCGCAGGGTTTCGCCCGGAGATGAAGTGCGTTTCCGCCCTCATTTCACACAAGGTCGAAATCATTTCGTAAACGATAGTGCATTTGTTGTGTGTTCGAAAGTCACCTGATCTCCAAGTCACCGCCGTCTGCGCGCATTTCACGGCTCCGTAAATCCAGCACCTCGTGGCAAGCCGCAACCTGTGATACAACTTCGCCGTGAGTGAAACTGACCAGCAAGAGACCTCCCATGAAGGTCTGGTGCGGGCCATTGGGCGCTGGAGCCTGGCCGCGCTGATCGTGAACTGCATCATCGGGAGCGGAGTGTTTGGCCTACCTTCTGTGTTGGCTGGGCTTCTGGGGCCAGCGAGCGTGCTGGCGGTGGTTTTGGCTGCGGCCGCGATGGGCGTCATCATGGCGTGCGTTGCGGAGGCTGCCTCGCGCTTCACCGAAACCGGGGGTCCCTACCTGTACGCGCGCGAGGCCTTCGGGGGGTTCATGGGCATTCAGGTGGCATGGCTGGTGTGGTTCGTTCGGATGACGGCTTCAGCCGCCAACGCCAACCTGTTCGTAACGTACCTGGGAGAATTCTGGGCGCGCGCCACGCAACCCGCTCCGAAGGCGCTGGTTCTCACGCTGCTGATCGGAGTGCTGGCCGCGATCAACTTTCGCGGCGTGCGCGCGGGAACGCACGTCAGCAACGCCTTCACGGCGGCGAAAGTCGGGGCTCTGGGACTGGTGTGCGTGGCCGGCGCATTTTATTTGCTGGCGACACATCGTGTGATTCCACAGTTGCACATCTCGCCGGGTGCAAACTCGTGGGAGCGAGCCATGGTGCTGCTCGTCTTTGCCTATGGCGGTTTCGAGGCAGCGCTGGTTTCTGCGGGCGAGGCCAAGGATCCACGGCGCGACATGCCGTTTGGCTTGTTCGCCGCACTCGTCACCTGCGCCCTCATCTATGGGCTGATTCAGTGGGTCGTGGTGGGTGTCCTGCCCGATCCCGGGCACAGCGTGCGTCCACTGGCTGACGTGGCTCGCATCGTAATCGGGCGCGCCGGAGCGGCACTGATTGCAGTGGGCGCTCTGTTTTCGACCTACGGATATCTCAGTGGAAACATGCTGGCCACGCCGCGCGTCACGTTTGCCCTGGCCGAACGCGGCGACTTTCCGTACGTGTTCGGCATCGTGCACCGCCGCTTCCGCACGCCGTATGTCTCGATTTTCGTGTTTGCACTTCTCGTGTGGCTCTTCGCCTGGTTTGGCAGCTTCGCGGGAAATGCGACTCTTTCGGCGGGATCGCGGCTCTTTTATTACGGCGTGATTTGCGCGGCGGTTCCTGTTTTGCGCAGAAAAAAGAATACCCAGGCTGTTTTCGAGTTACCCGGAGGAACTGCGACTGCGTTTGCGATTTCGGGCCTGGGCGTGCTGATCTGCGCCGGGCTTCTAACCCGAATCGAGTACAACAAGTCTCTGATTCTGGTCGCTGCCGTCGCGATTGCGTTCCTGAATTGGCTGGCCGTGCGCGGGCGTGCTTCGCGGACCGAGGGATGCGCAATCAAGGGCTGAGGAAGCAGTTCGCACGCCGATTAGCACAACGCCCGTTACGGGTGCTGTTCCATTTCCAGCAGTTGCTTCTTGCGCTCGATGCCCCAACGGTATCCGCCCATGGTGCCGTCTTCACGGACGACGCGATGGCAGGGGATTGCGACCGCAACTGGATTGGTCGCACAGGCGCGGGCAACGGCGCGCACCGCGCTAGGCCGGCGGATCGCTTTAGCCACCTGGCTGTAGGACTCCGTACCGCCGAAAGGAATCGATTGCAGGTGTGCCCAAACGCGCCGCTGAAATGCTGTAGCGCGGATGTCGAGCGGCAAGGACAAAGCGAGTTCGCGGCCGTGCATGTGTTCGAGCACCATGTCGACCCACGTGCGCAAACTGGCATCGTCCGACTTGCGCGTGGCGAAGGGAAATTCGCGCTTCAGGCCCTCGATGAGTTCGCCGTCTGTGCGCGCGAACTGGATGGCGCAGATGCCGCGATCGGTGGCCGCGATCAGCATGCGTCCCAGGGGCGAATCGGCACAGGTGTAGCGGATGGTCGCGGCAATGGCGCCGCGGCGGTATCTGTCGGGCGTCATGCCGAGCTGCGAGGCGGTGCGTTCGTAGAGGCGGCTGCTCGAGCTATAGCCGGCGTCGTACATGGCGCGCGTGACTGAATCGCCAGCCTGCAGATTGCGTTTGAGCAGGCGCAAGCGGCAGGAGTCGGCGTACTCGCGCGGCGTGATGCCGAGGATCGCCTTGAAACGACGTTGCAGGTGAAACGGACTTTGATGAAATTCCTTGCCGAGACGCTCCAGTGTGAGTGGCTCATCCAGATGCTGCTCGATGTAACGGCAGATGGCCTTGACGCCATCCGACTGCGAGTTGCCGCTCACTGATTTCGGGCGGCAGCGCAGGCAGGCCCGGTATCCCGCGCGTTCGGCGTGCTCGGGTGTAGCGAAGAATTTTACGTTTTCACGGCGCGGCCGGCGGGCGGCACACGACGGTCGGCAGTAGACGCCGGTCGTCGAGACGGCGAAGACAAATTCGCCGTCGCGCGCGGCGTCGCGGGCCACAAGGGCGCCCCAGCGCGGATCGTCGTCTGGTTCGTCGTTCGTCTGCCGGTCCGCGACTGGCGGCTCAATCGGCGTGCCGGGTTTAAGAACACGCATTGCTTTCACATCTTCCGCTGCGAGTATGGCATTGGTCGTCATAGTAAGGAAAGCGTACGGCAAAGCGCCTGGAGCGGACTATCCGAAGATTGCGGGCAAAGCGAAATACTTCACGCGACCGTGACTATTAGACTCGCGTCCGCCTTCCCAGCTTCTGAAAATAGGCGCAGTCCGCCGTGAGCGGGCAGCCAGCTTCACAGAGCGGCCGCGAGCGCTTGCACAGTTCCTGACCGTGCACGCGAAGCAGTTGATGGGCCTCAATCAGGGCGTCGTAATTAGAAGGAAGTTCAGCGGCCAGAGCAGCCTGCACCAGGCGATAGCTGGCCGAGTAATTTTTCTGTTCTTCAGCAAAGCCCAGCCGCAACAGGACTCGCAAACCGTTGGATTCGAGCGCCAGTACTGGGTAACTGCGGGTAAGCATCAGAATCTTTTCCGCGCCAGGGTCGCCGACTGAAGGGAACTTCTTCAACGATTTCTTGGCCTGTGGCAAGGGCTTCTTGAGTTCAGCGGCGAGATCGTCTTTGAAGATGTAGTGCGCCAGCTCTGCGATCTGGCGCAGGCGCTGGGCGCGGACTTCGGGGACGATTCCGGCCATGCGCGTAATCTCTTCGAGTTGTTTCAGCGTCGCTTTTAGAATCTGCTGTGGCTTGGTGCCAATTCTCTTCTTCAGCGCGGCAAAGGCAGCGGCGCGTTTGTCGTCATCGGCCAGGTAGGCGACGTTCTCGAACAGGATGATTTCAAGGGGATCGGTCACGGCGGGAGGGTCAGGGCGCCCGTAGAACTTCCTGAGCTTTTGAATAATGGCGGAAAATCGATTCGTCTTATTCACAGTTTTCGCTCAGGAAGGCCCTTCCCAAAAGGGCGGGGTTCGGGCTAGGATATCGCAATTTACCCGTACGACCGTTCGGTTGTAGGATGGTCGGACCACTTACGCTTACTAAACACCAACGCACCTCATGACGACCTCCGACGACAAGTTTTTTCGCGCCCAGATCACGCGTCGCGTCGATTTCGCTCCCGACTTGTGGATGTTTCGTGTGCGCAGCGGAGGAGAATTCAAGTTCATCCCCGGACAGTACGCCACGCTCGGAGTAGAAGCCGCCGGAAAGCGCATCGAGCGACCTTATTCGATTGCCTCTGCGCCCTGGGAGGACGAAATCGAATTCTTTTTCGAATTGGTGCCGGAGGGCGCTCTTACGCCGCGGTTACACAACCTGCAACCCGGCGACGAGTTACTGATGCGCAAGGTAGCGAAGGGAAAGTTCTCGCTCGACACTCAGATCGGCCGCACAAACCACCTGCTGATTTCGACCGTCACCGGCGTTGCCCCGTTCGTCAGTTACGTGCGCACGCTGCACGGCGAGTGGAAGGAGGGCCGCTTTGATGGCTCACACAAACTTTTTCTGCTGAATGGAGCCAGTCGCCCCTGGGAGTTCGGCTACCTCGAGGAACTCACTCACTTCGCCGAAGCCGTGCCCTGGTTTACCTATGTTCCCACCGTCAGCCGCCCGTGGGATCACGAGGACTGGCCGGGCGAAATTGGCCGCGCCGACGACGTGTTGCGCAAGTACGCCGATCAATGGGGGCTCGACGCGACCAATACAGCGGCCTATCTTTGTGGGCACCCTGACATGATCGAGAACAGCAAGGCGATCCTCAGGCGGCGCGGATTCACCGACCGCGCGCTGATCAAGGAAGAGCTGTACTGGGTACCGCCGCACAAATAACCGGCGGCGCTGATCTTGGGAGCCTTTGCGAAAGCGGAGACGCCTAACTCTCCGCAGGCGCGAAAAACACCAGCACAGACAACTCTTCGGCAATGTCGTGGAAGCTGTGCTCGACTTCGGCCGCAACGAATAACACAGTCCCGGCAGAGACTTCGTGGTCGTCGTTGCCGGCGCGGAATCGGGCGCCGCCGCGTATCACGTAGTAGACCTCATCTTCATGATGCGGGCGTTGCGGGTCGGTCGCTCCGGCGGGAAGCACGTACAGCCCTACGCTCATCGCGGGCACGCGCAGGAACTCGCGGTAGAGCTTGCCGCTCTGCGCTCGCTTCTGGTTGACTTCGGTAATCGTGGCGAACATCGACCTCACGCTCTCGCCAGTCACGCCGTCTGGTGTCGCGCCCTCGAATGTCAAGAAAAGATGCCTCCGAACAGGAGATCGGTGAACTGCGGAATCAGGTTGTGGGCCTGCAGTTCGCCCTCCGGCTTGTACCACTGATAAATCCAGTTGATCATGCCCAGCAGCGCGAAGGCAGCGGCGCGTGGACTGACGCGCGGCTTCGCCCGGGCGCCGTGTCCTGCCGCTTCCCTCGGCATTCCCTTTTGCGCGTCTTTCCGAACTTCTTTTTGCACTTCCGCGATCAACTGCTCGACGAAGTGTACGTACTCCTTCTTGCGGGCGTTGATTCGCTTGCGCAGAGCGGGCGGCAAGGGATGGTTTTCGTGCAGCATGACGGTGATCTCGCGGTCGCGCGGACTCAGGACGACTTCGATATGCAGGCGGATCAGCGCCCGCAGTCGGTCCGCCGGATTGACAATACCGCGGACCGGCGCAAGAACGCGCTCCTGGGTGATTTCCATGGCGTGGTTCATGATCTCGAACAGGATTTCGTCCTTGCCCTGAAAGTGGTGGTAAAGCCCGCCTTTGCTCAGCTTGAGCGCGGCGGCCACGTCGTTCATCGAGGTCGCATCGTATCCCCTTTGCTGGAACAAGCGCGCGGCGGTGCGCAGAATTTCCTGCCGGGAATCGACCAATGTCTCACGAGGCATCGCGTGACATGGTAACGAGTTGCGCGCGGGAAAGCCAATGCCGCCGGGCGGACGCGAACCGGGCGAGGTCGACCTGGCACGCCTTGGTTCGTTAACCACAAGTTCGTCGACCAAAATTTGACAAAACCAAGCGCACGCAGCCACGTCTATTCCCGAATAGGAAGGAGAATACCCGCATGAAACAAGCTTCGACCCGGTCGGGGATCCCATTCGCTGCTTTCGTCGTCGGCGTCGTCATCGCGGCGACTCTCAGCTCTCAGGGCCAAACGCCGACGCCGCGTCCCGCCGTCTCCCGAGCAGAGGAAATGTTGGAACGCTGGAACGATATCGGGAACAAACTCATCGCCATGGCCCAGGATTTTCCCGAAGACAAGTACGATTTCAAGGTGCAGAAGGACGAGCGGACCTTTGCCCTGAATCTTCTCCACGCCGCCGCACTGGATTTCGTCCTGATACGGAGGATTTCCGGATCCAATGCCGGGCCGGACTTCGGCGAGGGCGATAATCCCACGCGAGACCAGTTCAAGAGCAAAGCCGATGTCGTCAAGTTCGTGCAGGAGGCCATTTCCGACGGAGCGAAAGTGATTCAGGAGCAGGGCGACGCGGGGCTGGACAATACCACGAAATTTTTCGGCAACCGGATGGCCCACAACTCCACGATTTGGACGTTTGCGATTGAGCACAGCGGCGAACACTATGGGCAACTGGTCGTCTACTATCGCGCGAACAATATGGTCCCGCCCGATTCGCGGCGATGACAAGCTTTTGCGAGCTTTAGGTGGGCATCCAGCGGTAGTGTCCTAATTTCAAATTAGGACACTACCCATCCAGCCTCACACTTGACATCCAGCGCGGAACGCAGGTAGCATCGCAAGATGCCGACCGACCGGTCGGTTTTTCGTTTGGACTTCTTCTCGCTGTACACTGCGGCGACGGGAAGGGCATCCCCAACGCAAGGGCGTTCTTATTCCTCCCTTGGGGCAAACGAGTGAAGTGCAAGAGTGAAGTACACGAAAGGAGCAGGCAGTGGCCACTATTTTTTATGAGCGCGACGCCAACCCCGAAGCGCTAAGAGGCAAAACCATCGCAATTCTGGGCTACGGCAGCCAGGGGCACGCGCAGGCGCAGAACCTCCGCGACAGCGGCCACAAAGTCATTGTCGGGCTCGATCCGGATCGAAAAAGCGCGCAACAGGCACGGGCCGACGGCATGGTCGTCGTTGCACCAGACGAGGCCGCCAAACGCGCCGACTGGATCCACGTACTCACCCCGGACGAAACTCAGGCCGAGTTGTACGAACAGGCCATCAAGCCCTATCTCCATCCGGGAAAAATTCTCGGCTTTTCGCACGGCTTCAGCATTCATTTCAAGACCATCGTCCCGCCTACCGACGTCGACGTCGTCATGATCGCACCCAAGAGTCCCGGCCACCTGCTGCGGCGCGTCTACAGCGAGGGCCGCGGTGTTCCGTCGCTGATTGCCGTCGCGCAGGATTCGAGCAAACGCGCCCAAGAATACGCCCTGGCCTACGCGCACGGCATCGGTTCGACGCGCGCCGGCGTGCTGCAGACGACCTTCCGCGAAGAAACCGAGAGCGATCTGTTCGGCGAGCAGGCGGTGCTTTGCGGCGGCCTGACGTCCTTGATCAAGAAGGGATTCGAAACGCTGGTCGAAGCCGGCTACGCGCCGGAAATCGCCTACTTCGAATGCCTCCACGAAGTGAAGCTGATCGTCGACCTGATCTACGAGGGCGGGTTGGCGCGCATGCGCTACTCGATCTCCAACACCGCGGAATATGGCGACCTGACCCGGGGCGAGAAAGTTGTAGGGCAGGAGACCCGCGCCGCGATGAAGAAAATTCTGGCTGACATCCAGAGTGGCGAGTTCGCCCGGGAATGGATCGCCGAGAACAAAAGCGGCGGACGCAATTTCGCCGCCCTGCGCGAGAAGGAAAAGCAGCACCCCATTGAGATTGTCGGCGCACAACTGCGCGGCATGATGAGCTGGCTGCCCCGCGAAGCAAAGAAATCGGCCGACGCGCCGAAGGAAAATCCCAAGAAGGTGGTGAATGCTTAAAGGCGCCGAAATCGTGCTGCAGTGCCTGCGCGCCGAAGGCGTGGAGCTGATGTTCGGCTATCCTGGCGGCGCCATCATGCCGCTCTACGATGCGCTCGAGGGCAGCGGCATTCGGCACGTGCTCACGCGGCATGAGCAGGGCGCGGTCTTCGCTGCGGAGGGATACGCGCGAGTGACGGGCAACGTTGGCGTCGCGCTCGGGACCAGCGGCCCGGGCGCAACGAATCTGGTTACCGGCATCGCCGATGCCAAGATGGATTCGGTTCCCCTGGTCTGCATTACGGGCCAGGTGCGCAGTGCGTTGATTGGCACGGACGCGTTTCAGGAGACGGACGTTTTCGGCGTGACGCTGTCGCTTACGAAATGGAGCCGGCTGGTCCGCACGCTCGATGAAATTCCCGAAGTGATTGCCGAGGGATTCCACTGGGCGCGCAGCGGACGCCCTGGCCCCGTCGTAATCGATATTCCCACCGACATTCTGAAGGCGAAAAAAGAATTCTCCGGGCCGGTGAAATTCACGCCCCACGCCCGGCCCGCCGATGCGAGGGCCGAAGGCGGATTTACCGACACGATCGTCGCAATGCTGCGGCAGGCTGCAAAGCCGGTCGCGCTAGTCGGCGCAGGCGCCAAGCTCTCGGGTGCGATTTCGGAGCTGCGAACCCTTCTCAACGATTTAGACATCCCGACGTTTGCCACGGTGCACGGTCTGGGTGCAGTTCCTCCACAATCGCCGTATTACCTGGGCATGGTGGGCATGCACGGCACCCGCGCGGCAAACACGGCGCTGCATGAAACAGACTTGCTGCTGGTCTTCGGCGCGCGGCTTGACGATCGCGTCACCGGAGATCCCACGCGCTTCGCCCCTCACGCCAAGATCGTGCACTTTGAAATTGATCCTGCGCAGCTCGATCGCGTGCGCCCCTGCGATCTCGCCGTGATTGGAGATCTCGCCGACACCATTCCGGCATTTCTGGCGGAATTGGGGCGGCATTCACTGCCCGACTTCGCCGAATGGCGCCGCGTGGCCTGCGGCCCGGAGCGTGCGGAGCTCGATCCGCGCGGGCTGGCGCAGCCCACCATCCGTTTTCTCGACGAACTCTTCAGCCGCCTGCCCGAAAACAACGTGATTCTTGCCGACGTGGGCCAACACCAGATGTGGGCAGCGCAGCGCTATCGCTCGGCCTCCCCGCGCGGCTTCATCACTTCCGGCGGACTGGGCGCGATGGGTTTCGCTCTGCCGGCCGCGGTAGGCGTGCAGCTGGCGAGGCCGAACACCTGCGTGCTGTGCGTCTCAGGCGATGGTGGTTTCCAGATGAACATTCAGGAACTGGCCACGGTGCACCGACTCGGCCTGCCTATCAAAATGGTCATAGTCGACAACAAGTATCTGGGGATGGTTCGCCAGTGGCAGCAACTGTTTTACGAGCGCAATTACGCCGAGACCGACCTAAGCGACAACCCGGATTTTGTGGAGATCGCGAAGGCGTACAAGATTCACAGCTTCCGCATGAATGAAGACGCCATGCGCGAGTTCCCGGTCTCGAGCGAGACAGGCGGCCAGATCGACCGCTTTCTTCGTTCGCCCGAGCCGGAATTGCTGGTGTTTGATTGCGCTCCCGAAGCGAACGTCTTTCCCATGGTTCCCTCGGGTGCGGCGCTTTCGGAAATGCTGCTGGAGGAAGAGCCGGCGCAGTAGGCAGTGGATTTCAGATTTTCGATTTCAGATTGCAGATTTCAAGACGAGATTGCTGAGATTTCAGATTCTGAAACCTGAGGTCAACAATCTGCAATCGATTTCGGGAGGAAAGCATGCAGGCCTTTCACATTCGCTATCGCAATACTCAGGGAACGCTGATGCGGATTCTGAATGCGGCTTCGCGCCGTGGCCTGGATCTGCCTTCTGTGCACGCCGAACCGGCCGAGCATGATCACCAGATCACGCTATTGCTCGAGGTGAATCCCAAGCAGGTTGGCCAGCTGTTTCGTGAATGGCATGCAATTACGGATGTGATCCAGGTGCGCTCGGGCGCCGCACAAGCAACGCTGTGGACCGCGCCTCATCCTCCCGCGGGCGTGTCTCTCGAAGAAGCGCGCACGGCCGCGCGGGCATAGATTTGAGTTCAGTAGTCGATTGGGCAAGCATGACGGTCTCCTGGGCGACGTCATGCAACTTGGGGAACCTGCTCTCGCAGGTTCCCACTTTTTTCGCTCGGTTGTTCGATAGTCGGCTGAGCGTTTCGCATCTGCGACGCGAGTCTTGTACCCTCTGATTATGGATCTCAAGCACATCAGCCGCGGAATTACTGACGGGCGCGACCGCGCGCCGGCGCGCGCCATGTTCAAAGCCATCGGATTCACCGACGCCGACCTCAGTCGCCCATTGATCGGCGTGGCCAACACCTGGATCGAAACCATGCCGTGCAATTTCCACCTGCGGCGGCTTTCAGCCAAAGTGAAGGAGGGCATTCGCGACGCCGGCGGCACGCCCATGGAGTTCAACACCATCGCGATCTCCGACGGCGAGACCATGGGCACCGAGGGCATGCGTGCGTCCCTCGTCAGCCGCGAGTTGATCGCCGACTCCATCGAGTTGGTCTGCCGCGGGCAGTTATTCGATGCGGTGGTGTGCGTGGTCGGCTGCGACAAGACCATTCCCGCCGCCGCTATGGCTCTCGCTCGCATGGATCTACCCGGTATGGTGCTCTATGGCGGCACGATTGCCCCCGGCAGCTATCGCGGAAAAGACGTCACGATTCAGGATGTATTTGAGGCCGTCGGAGCGAACGCGGCCGGAAAGATTACAGATCAGGAACTGAAGAGCCTCGAGGATGTTGCCTGTCCGGGCGCGGGAGCGTGCGGCGGCCAGTACACGGCGAACACGATGTCGACGGTCATGGAGATGATCGGGCTTTCGCCCATGGGATTCAACAGTGTGCCCGCAATGGATGCGGAGAAAGACAAGGTCTGTTTCGACTGCGGCAAAGTTGTGATGAACATCCTCAAGAAAGGGATCAAGCCGCGCGACATCCTGACGCGCGAGGCTTTCGAGAATGCCATCGCCTCGGTGGCTGCAACCGGCGGCTCGACCAATGCGGTGCTGCACCTACTGGCCATCGCTCGCGAAGCGGGCGTGAACCTTCAAATTGACGATTTTCAAACTGTCAGCGAACGCACGCCGCTGCTTTGCGATCTGAAGCCTTCGGGGCGCTTCGTTGCGGCGGACATGCACCGCGCGGGCGGGATCGGCTTGCTGGCGAAACGGCTGCTGCAAGGGAAGAAGCTGCATCCGAACGCGGCGACCGTCACCGGTCTCTCGATTTCCGCGGAAGCCGAGAAGGCATACGAAACGCCGGGCCAGCAAGTGATCGCGGCGCTCGAGAAACCGCTGAAGGCAACCGGCGGCCTAGTCATTCTCAAGGGTAATCTTGCGCCGGAAGGATGCGTGGCCAAGATCAGCGGGCATGAGCGGATGGAACATCGCGGACCCGCTCGCGTGTTCGAATCCGAAGAGGACGCAATGGCCGCTGTGACCGGCAAGAAAATCCGCCCCGGAGATGTGGTCGTCATTCGCAACGAGGGACCGAAGGGCGGACCGGGCATGCGCGAAATGCTCAGCGTGACGGGAGCGATTGTGGGCGAAGGATTAGGCCAGTCGGTAGCGCTGCTGACCGATGGCCGTTTCAGCGGCGCTACGCACGGACTGATGGCGGGGCACGTTTCTCCTGAAGCTGCGTTGGGCGGACCGATCGCAGCGGTGCGCGACGGAGACATGATTCGTTTCGATGTCCGCAAACGGCTGCTGGAAGTCGAGATCAGCGACGACGTGCTGCGCCAGCGGATGGCGCAGTGGAAGCCTCCCCAGCCGCGGTATCCTACAGGGGTGTTCGCCAAGTATGGGGCGCTGGTGTCGTCGGCGTCGCAGGGCGCGGTTACAGGCCCGCGATAACTCCTGTAAGTAACGCCACACAGGATCGAGCAGTAGAGTATGGCTGTGAAAAAAACACTATTCGAAAAAATCTGGGATGCGCACGTGGTGGCGCAGCCGCCGGGGCGCTCGCCGATTCTCTATATTGACCTGCATCTGGTGCACGAGGTGACTTCGCCGCAGGCATTTGACGGCCTCCGCGCCGCCGGACGAAAAGTGCGCCAGCCTGCGCGCACCGTGGCCACCGTTGACCACAACATCCCTACCGAGCCGCGCGGAACTCCCATCACTGACCTGATCGCGGCGCGGCAGATCGCAACCCTGCAGCAGAACTGTAGAGACTTCGGCGTGCGGCTGTTCGACATGGATTCGCCCGAGCAAGGAATCGTTCACGTCATCGGCCCGGAGCTGGGCCTGACGCAGCCAGGGATGACCATCGTCTGCGGCGACAGCCACACCAGCACGCACGGCGCGTTCGGCGCGCTGGCATTCGGCATCGGCACGTCAGAGGTCGAGCACGTTCTCGCCACGCAGTGCCTGGCGCAGCAAAAACCGAAAACGATGAAGATCGACGTACACGGGAAGCTGGAGGATGGCGTGACGGCGAAGGACCTTGCGCTCGGTATCATCGGTCAGATCGGCACCGACGGTGCGACCGGCCACGTGATCGAGTATGCCGGGCCGGCGGTGAGTGCGCTCTCCATGGAAGGGCGCATGACGCTGTGCAACATGAGCATTGAAGCCGGAGCGCGTGCGGGCATGGTGGCGCCCGATGAGACCACGGTCGCCTATGCAGCAGGCCGCCAGTTCGCGCCGATCGGCGATGAGTGGGACCGGGCCCTCGAGCAGTGGCGCAATCTTCCCACCGACGACGGCGCCGCGTTTGACAAAGTTGTGGACATCGACGCCGCGCAGCTTTGTCCGTTCGTGACTTGGGGAACAAATCCAGGGATGGTCGCCCCAGTGACGGGGCGCGTGCCTGACATCAACGGCATGCGCGAAGCGGAACGGCGTTCGACTGAGCTGGCCCTTCAGTACATGGGGCTCGAGCCGGGACGGCGCATCGAAGATATTGGTATCGATCGCGTGTTCATTGGGTCGTGCACGAATTCTCGCATCGAAGACCTGCGCGCTGCCGCGCGCGTGGCCAAGGGGCACCATGTGAATTCCAAAGTGCGGGCGATGGTGGTGCCGGGATCGCAAGCGGTGAAGCGGGCGGCTGAGCAGGAAGGGTTGCATCGAATTTTTCAGGATGCCGGGTTTGAATGGCGCGAGTCGGGATGCTCCATGTGTCTGGGCATGAACCCGGACATCCTGCAGCCGGGAGAGCGCTGCGCCTCCACCAGCAACCGCAATTTTGAGGGACGCCAGGGACGGGGGGGACGGACGCATCTGGTCAGTCCGATGATGGCGGCGGCAGCAGCGATTGCCGGGCATTTTACGGATATCAGGAATTGGAAGTTTCGGTGAGTATGCCCATTCTTGACAAAAAGAGAAGAAAGCAGGTTTCTCGACTGCGCAGAATTGCCGGACGGCAATTCTGCTTCGCTCGAAATGACAAAGATTAGGTTGAAACAATGAAACCCTTTACCGTCCATACCGGGCGCGTGGCACCGCTCGATCGGGTCAACGTAGATACGGACCAGATCATTCCGAAGCAGTTTTTGAAGCGCATCGAGAAGACGGGCTTTGGACAATTCTTGTTTTACGACTGGCGCTTCGACGGCGGGGGCAAGAAGAATCCCGACTTCGTTCTGCACGCGCCGCGCTATCAGGGTGCCACCATCCTGGTCGCGGGGAAGAATTTCGGATGCGGTTCGTCGCGCGAACATGCCGTGTGGGCGCTGGCGGACTTCGGCTTTCGCGCCGTTATCTCTTCTTCCTTTGCCGACATCTTCGCCAACAACAGCACCAAGAACGGATTCCTTACCGTACGGCTCAGCGAGAATGAAGTCGCGGAACTGATGCGTCGGACGGAGGGAATCGACGACTACCGGCTCACCATTGATCTGGAAAAGTGCGAGGTTCGCGACGATCACGGATTTCGCGCGCAGTTCGCGATTGATGATTTCGTCCGGCATTGCCTGCTGAACGGACTGGATGACATTGGCCTTACGCTGCAGCACGAGGCGGAGATCGCGGCCTACGAGGCACGCCATCCGCTGACGCACCAAGGGTAACCGACGCTCTCGAAATCGCTCGAGATTAAGGACTCGTCAAGGGAGGTAAAGAATTGTAAAACCGCCGCACCGGCCTTGACCTGCCGCAGGCCCCCGGTTGATGCTGGAAGTGCCGATTCTCGCAGCAATGGCGTGCCGGTAGCGGGTCCGATCTGCTCAAATGGGGAAATCCCCTTGCAAGAAAGAATCCCGGCCCACTTACGTCAAAATTGCCGAAACGAAGCCTACAATGCTTACGTCTAATATTAGGTTTCGTCCTGGGCTCATCAGCGTCCGGCGATCCGCAAATCTGCCAATATGACTGAACTATTTCGCCCTGATAACAGCTCCCGCGTCATGCCCCTTGGGTGCGCATGCGTTATGACCATCGTCGCCCTTGTGGCGTCTTGCCTGTCCCTGCTCGACTGCAGCAGCGCAGACTCAAAACAGCAGAAGGCCCAGGCCGCCGCTCCCCATGCAGTTTCAGTTGCTGTTGCGGCCGTCCAACGGCAGGACGTGCCCGTTTACCTTACGGGCCTGGGAGCGGTAACGGCTTTTTATACCGCGAACATCAAGAGCCGTGTCGACGGCCAAATCATGAAGGTTAATTTTCGGGAGGGGCAGATCGTCCACGAGAACGATTTGCTGATTGAGATTGACGATCGTCCTTACAAAGTTCAGCTCGAGCAGATGGAAGCAACTCTGTTCAAGGATCAGGCTTCGTTGCGGGACGCCAAGCTGAATCTGGATCGCTACACGGCGCTGATTCCCTCCGGCAGCATCTCGCAACAGCAAGTGGACACGCAAAAGGCTACCGTAGATCAGCTCGACGGGCAGGTCCGCACCGACCAGGCGCAAATCGACAACGCGAAACTGCAGATTGTCTATTGCCACATCACGGCGCCATTTACCGGGCGCGTTGGCCTGCGGCAGGTCGATCCGGGCAACATTGTTCATGCCGCCGACACGAATCCCATGTTGATTCTCACGCAGCTGCAGCCGATCGCCGTCATCTTCACTCTCCCGGAAGATCAACTGCAGACGGTCGCGCAGCATATGAAACAAGGAACTTTGGAGGTGGACGCTTTCAGCCGCGACGACCAGACCAAGCTGGCAACGGGCAAGCTGCAGACGATCGACAACGAGATTGATCCCACAACCGGAACGGCAAAACTCAAGGCCGTTTTCGACAACAGAGACAACAGCCTGTGGCCCAACCAGTTCGTCAACGCCTCTCTGCTGCTTGAAACCCGGAAGAACAGTACCACCGTGCCCACCGCGGCAATTCTGCGCGGTCCGCAAGGCACCTACGTTTACGCCGTCAATCCTGACAAAACGGTGGAAGATCGCGCTGTTACCGTCTCACTCACGCAGGGAGACACGACTGTTGTTACGAGTGGTCTAAATCCGGGCGACACGGTCGTGACTGACGGGCAGGACAAGCTGCAACGCGGCAGCCGGGTTGAGCCGCGATCTGGCCCGCCCGCCGCGCCTGCTGGCGGCAACACGGCAAACGCGCCAGGAAGTCAGCGTACAAATCCGCCAGCCACAGGAACACCAGTTTCAGGAACCGCACGTTCAGGAACCTCAGGTTCATGAGTCCCTCACGGATCTTCGTTCTCCGCCCGGTGGCGACCACGCTGCTGATGGTGGGAGTGGTGCTCGTGGGCTGGGTTGCTTTCATGCAGCTGCCGGTCTCGGCCCTGCCTGAGGTTGATTACCCCACCATTCAAGTCGTGACCTTCTACCCCGGAGCCGACCCCGACGTGATCGCGTCGTCGGTAACGTCCCCGCTGGAACGTCAATTCGGACAGGTCCCCGGCCTCAGCCAGATGACTTCGACCAGTTCGTTTGGCAGCTCGGTGATCACGCTGCAGTTCGGCCTCGATCAGAACATTGATGTTGAAGAACAGCAGGTGCAGGCCGCGATTAACTCGGCGCAGACCTATCTGCCGACTGACCTCCCCAATCCTCCCATCTACAACAAGGTGAATCCGGCAGACGCGCCCATTCTCACGCTGGCTCTAAGTTCTGATTTCTTGCCGCTGTCGAAGGTGGAGGATTTGGCCGACACTTCGCTGGCGCAGAAGATCTCGCAACTGCCGGGCGTTGGGCTAGTCTCGATCAGCGGCGGCCAGAAACCGGCCGTGCGCATTCAGGCGAATCCCACGGCGTTGTCGGGCTACGGACTGAGCCTGGAAGACCTGCGCGCAGCGCTCATCCAGGCCAACGTGGATCAGGCCAAGGGCGTCATCGACGGATCAAGACAGTCCTACACCATCGGCGCCAACGATCAGCTTTTTTCCAGCGATCAGTACAAGCCGATTGTCGTGGCCTACCGCAATGGCGCGCCGGTGCGGCTGAGCGACGTCGCGAATGTGATCGACGGCACGGAAAACAACAGGCTGGCTGCGTGGATGAATCTGAGCCCGGCGGTCATCGTCAACATTCAGCGCCAGCCCGGCTACAACATCATCAGCGTGGTCGATCGCATCAAGAAGCTGCTGCCACAGTTGCAGGCCTCACTCCCGCAAACGGTAAAAGTGCAGATTCTGACCGACCGCACAACAACCATCCGCGCTTCGGTGAAGGACGTCGAGTTTGAATTGATGCTGGCCATCGCCCTGGTGGTGATGGTGGTCTTCCTCTTCCTGCGCAATCTTTCCGCCACTGTGATTCCAAGCGTTGCCGTGCCGCTGTCGCTGATTGGCACGTTCGGTGTGATGTACCTGCTGGGCTACAGCCTGAACAACCTCACGCTGATGGCGCTCACCATCTCCACGGGATTTGTGGTGGATGACGCCATCGTGATGATCGAGAATATCGACCGCTTTCTCGAGGCGGGCGACTCGCCGCTCGAGGCGGCGCTGAAGGGATCGAGCCAGATCGGTTTCACGATCATTTCCTTGACGGTCTCGCTGATCGCAGTATTGATCCCATTGTTGTTCATGGGCGATATCGTGGGGCGGCTGTTCCGGGAGTTCGCGGTCACACTGGCCGTGACGATTCTGGTCTCTGCCGGAGTCTCGCTCTCGCTCACGCCGATGATGTGCGCCAAGCTGTTAAGGCCTCAAAAAGAGGGCAACAGAGGCCGGTTCTACGACCTGACCGAAGACTATTACCACCGGATCATCGCGTTCTATGGGCGAACGGTGAAGTGGGTGTTGAAACACCAGACGGCAACCCTGCTGGTCACGTTCACAACGCTCGTCTTGACGCTGGCTCTCTACGTGATATGTCCCAAGGGATTTTTTCCGGTGCAGGATACCGGGGTAATTCTGGGAATCTCCGAGGCCCCCGATGACGTTTCTTTTGAAGCGATGTCGCAGCGGCAACAGGAGCTGGCAAAAATCATCCTGCAGGACAAGGACGTCGACAGCTTGTCGTCGTTCATCGGCGTTGACGGTACAAACACAACGCCGAATGCCGGGCGCATCCAGATCAACCTGAAACCACGCGACGAGCGCGCCGAAGATGCGTCGGCGATTATCCGCCGCCTACAGCCGCAGCTGGCAAAGGTGGAGGGCATCACGCTCTATATGCAGCCCGTGCAGGATCTGACGGTGGAAGACCGGGTCAGCCGCACGCAGTTTCAGTATTCGATCGAGGACGCCGACGCGCAAGAGCTCGCGCAGTGGACACCCAAGCTTGTGGCCAAGCTGAAGACCCTGCCCGAACTGCGCGACGTAGCCACTGATCAGCTAAACAACGGGCTGAGGACCAACGTCATCATCGATCGCGATACGGCATCGCGGCTTGGAATATTCCCGCAAGCCATCGACAACACTCTGTATGACGCTTTTGGGCAAAGGTTGGTCTCCATCATTTTCACGCAGCTGAACCAGTACCACGTGGTGCTGGAAGTCCTGCCCAGCTTTGCCCAGACGCCGGATGCGCTGAAGGACATTTATATCCGTCCCAGTGTCACATCCGGCAACACCGGCGCCCCGACGGCGAACGGCACCACCGTAGCCACCAGCGGCTCTCCGGTTCCGATTTCAACATTCACGCGGATGCAGTCCACCAGCACGTCACTATCGGTCAATCACCAGGGACAATTCCCTGTCGTGACCCTTTCGTTTAACCTCGCGCCGGGCGGATCGCTGGGCGACGCCACCAGGGCCATTCAGCAGGCGGAAAAAGACATTCAGCTGCCGGCCAGCATTCACGCATCGTTCCAGGGAACGGCGGCCGCATTTCAGAATTCGCTCGCCACGGAACCATACCTGATTCTGGCGGCGGTGATCACGGTCTACATCGTGCTCGGCGTCTTGTATGAGAGCTACATTCACCCGGTCACGATTCTTTCGACTCTGCCTTCCGCCGGCGTGGGCGCGATTCTGGCACTGATGCTCACCGGGAACGATCTCACCGTGGTGGCGCTGATCGGCATCATTCTTCTGATCGGCATCGTGAAGAAGAACGCCATCATGATGATTGACTTTGCGCTCGAGGCCGAACGCGAGGAACACAAACCGCCGGAAGAAGCGATCTATCAGGCATGCTTGCTGCGCTTCCGTCCCATCATGATGACGACGATGGCCGCGCTGCTCGGCGGCTTGCCGCTCGCGCTCGGCTCGGGAACCGGAGCGGAATTGCGCCGCCCGCTGGGCATCACAATTGTGGGCGGCCTGTTGCTCAGCCAGTTGCTCACGTTGTATACGACCCCCGTGGTGTATCTGTGGTTTGACCGGCTGGCGCAGCGGTTTGCCCGCTATCGCATCGGCAATCCCATTCCGCACGAGGCGATGTCGGATTAGGCATGCTCTTGTAGAAGATGGGTTTGTAGACTGGGTTTGTTGACAATGAGCATTTCGGCCCCATTTATTAAGCGCCCGATTGGCACGTCGCTGTTGGCGGCGGCGCTGATCATGTCGGGAATTCTTGCCTTCAATTTCCTGCCGGTTGCTTCGTTGCCCCGCGTCGATTTCCCGGTCATCAGCGTGGGAGCCAGCTTGCCCGGCGCCGACCCGCAAACCATGGCGTCGGCCGTGGCAACGCCCCTGGAGCGCCAGTTTGGACGCATCTCCGCGGTCAACCAGATGACTTCTTCCAGTCAGCTGGGCTCTACCGGCATCACCATGCAGTTTGATCTGAACCGCAATATTGATGCCGCAGCGCGCGACGTGCAGGCGGCGATTAATGCTGCCAGGGGCCAGTTGCCGGCCAACCTTCCCAGTAATCCGAGCTGGCGCAAGGTGAATCCGTCCGATTCCCCCATCCTGATTCTGGCTTTGTCGTCGGACACAATTCCGGTGCCGCAGATGTACGACGTCGCCGACTCGATTCTTTCCCAGAAGCTGGCGCAAGTCGAGGGCGTCGGGCAGGTTTTTGTTTGGGGTTCCTCGCAGCCCGCCGTTCGAGTCGAGGTAAATCCCATGCTGCTGAACAAGCTCGGGGTTGGCCTTGACACAGTTCGCAATGCTCTGAATGCGGCCAATTCCAACACCGCCAAAGGATCGGTTTCCGACCTGACGCGGGTGTATTCGTTCTCGGATACCGATCAGCTTTTCACCGCCGACAAGTACCGGCCGCTGATCGTCTCCTACAAAAATGGTGGCGCAGTGCGCGTCGGCGATGTGGGCGAAGTGAAGGACGACGTTGCGGATGTGCGCAACATTGGACTCGCCAATGGCAAACCGGGCATCCTCATCCCTATCTTCCGCCAGCCTGCCGCCAACGTCATTGACACTGTGGATCGCGTCCGCGCGATCCTGCCATACCTGCAGTCTTCGATTCCCCCGGCTATCAATCTCACCGTGTTGTTGGACCGCACCGTGACGGTGCGAGCGTCAGTGAAGGACATCGAAACGACCCTGCTGATTTCTATCTTCCTCGTCATCATGGTCGTGTTCATGTTCCTGCGGACAGTGCGCGCCACGATCATCCCCAGCATAGCCGTGCCCATGTCGCTGATTGGGACCTTCGGCGCGATGTATTTACTCGGATACAGCCTAGACAATCTCTCGCTGATGGCGCTGGCCATTTCAACCGGTTTCGTGGTCGACGATGCCATCGTCGTGCTCGAGAATATTACTCGCTACGTAGAACACGGCATGGATGCGGTCAAAGCGACTTTCAAGGGAGCGGCGGAGATTGGTTTCACCGTAGTCTCCATGAGCACGTCGCTGGTCGCGGTCTTTATTCCATTGTTATTAATGGGCGGAATCGTAGGCAGATTATTCCGAGAGTTTGCCGTCACTCTGAGTGTGGCCATTGGCGTGTCGCTTATGGTGTCGCTGACCGTCACTCCGACAATGTGCGCAAAATTTCTGCGTGCGGAAAAGAAGCAAGAAAAACATAACCTTTTCTACCGCACGAGCGAATGGTGCTTCGGCCGGATGCTTGCCGTTTATACCCACTCTCTACGCTGGGTGCTTCGACATCAGCCGGTGACGCTGACCGTCACAATCCTCGTAGCCGCTCTTAGCGTCTTCCTGTACATCAAAGTTCCCAAGGGATTTTTCCCGCAGCAAGACACGGGACGAATCGGAGGGACAGTCATGGCAGCGCAGGATATTTCATTCCAGTCCATGAGCAACAAGATGCGTCAGTATGTGGGCATCGTGATGAAAGATTCCGCCGTTAATACGGTAGCGGGGTTCGCCGGTGGCGGCTCGCCTTTGAATCAGGGCCGCTTCTTCATGATGCTAAAGCCGCTGGAGCAACGCGGCGCCTGCAAAAGGCAGCACTTCTGGGAAACCTGCCGATACGTAACCGCCGACGATGTGATCAATCGTTTGCGCGGAAAACTTGCCGTTGTGCCGGGAGCAACCCTGATCATGCAGTCGTACCAAGATCTGACGATCGGCGGCAGATACGGCAATGCGCAGTATCAATACACCTTGCAGAGTGCAAACCTGGCGGACTTGAACAACTGGGCGCCGCGCGTGCTGGAGAAACTGAAAGCGCTGGCGGAATTGCGCGATCAAAACTCCGACCAGCAGGACAAGGGATTGGAAGCCCAGCTGGTAATCGATCGCGATACGGCCAGCCGCATGGGCATTACCGCACAAACCCTGGACAACGCCCTCTATGACGCCTTCGGACAGCGGCAAGTCTCCACCATGTACCGGCCGCTGAACCAGTATCACGTGGTCATGGAAGTTGCGCCGCAATTTCAGCAGACTCCCGAGGCCTTGCAGAACATTTACCTGCGCTCGACTGCCGGAACGCCAGTGCCGCTGTCGGCTTTCACGCACTACGAACCGTCGAACACGCCGCTGGCCGTGAATCACCAGGGGCAGGTGCCTTCGGTGACCATCTCGTTCAATCTCGCCCCCGGGGTTTCGCTGGGTCAGGCAACCGAGGCGATCCAGAGCGCCCAGGCCGCACTCGGCTTGCCGGCGACGATTCAGGCAAGCTTTCAGGGGACAGCGGCAGCATTTCAGGACGTGAAGTCGAATATGCTAATCCTGATCATTACCGCGCTGGCTGCCGTCTACATTGTTCTGGGAATGCTCTATGAGAGCTACGTCCATCCCGTTACGATTCTTTCTACGATACCCTCAGCCGGCGTGGGTGCCCTGTGGGCACTGCTTCTTACGCACAACGAACTCAATGTTATTGGAATGATCGGCATCATCCTGCTGATCGGCCTAGTGAAGAAGAACGCCATCATGATGATCGACGTCGCTCTCGACGTCGAACGCACCCAGGGCAAGAAATCGGAAGAAGCGATTTACGACGCCTGCCTGCTGCGCTTCCGCCCCATTATGATGACCACGATGGCCGCGCTGCTGGGCGGGCTGCCTCTGGCGCTGGGCACAGGAACAGGCTCGGAACTGCACCGGCCGCTCGGGATCACGATTGTCGGAGGACTGATCGTAAGCCAGGCGTTGACGCTGTTCACCACGCCCGTGGTTTACATCTATCTCGACCGGCTGCGGCTGGCGTTGCGCGGCGGTCACGACGAAGCTCTGCCGGACACGTCGTCTCCCACAACCCCCCATCCGAGGCCTGCGCACTGAGCAGGCGCGTGCAGCACGTGAGTGCTGCGATGCGCTAAGATGCTGATGCACCAAGTCACGACCACCCGGATGACAAGCACTCAGATGGCTGTGCAACCTCGCCGGAACGATTCGGCATCGCACCAGACTGATTGGAATCTGACTGGCTGGAATCTCGGCGG
>Ga0187769_10000402_pt1 | contig 23769 bp, 19 predicted proteins | sample 0116_SJ02_MP02_1_FD_133140 | JGI IMG/M metagenome (GOLD analysis project Ga0187769, IMG submission 133140) | Tropical peat soil microbial communities from peatlands in Department of Meta, Colombia - 0116_SJ02_MP02_10_MG | ecosystem: Environmental > Terrestrial > Soil > Wetlands > Peat | place... | reverse complement strand
CGAGTAGGGCCACGGTTGCGATCGTGCCAGACTGCGGGTCGCTCACCAAAGCCACATGCGCCTCTGTGTCGATTCCAACCCCTTGTGTGGAGGTGGTTGCGGCAACCGAGCCGATCAACTGGGGCGATCGACCGGCGGGCTGGCCTGCGCTCGGGTTTGTGCCGAGATCAATCAGGCTCACGGCTCCGGCTCCTCCCGGCGTAACCACAGCCCAATTCAGCCGGGGATCAATGGCGACTGCGGGGCTGGGTCCGGTCCCAAATAAAAGGCCATTTCCGCCTCCTACTTGCTGGACGATCACGGGCGTTCCGGTCGACAGATCCAGTACCGTCGCCTGGTTCGTGGAAATGTATGCAACCAGGGCACGGTGCGTGAGCGGATTAATCCCTACGGAAAAAGGAACAGGAGATGTGCTCGCCGGGCCGATCGCTACCGAAAGCGGTGCTCCTACCACCGCCTGCGTTTTCAAGTCGATTGCGGAAACCGTTAGGTCCGCACTATTCACCACCAGCGCAATCGAATCGGGCAAAAGATCGTCCACGGCGACACCCGTTGGTTTGTGTCCGACCGGGATCGCACTTCCGATCGCGCTCATAGTCCCGACGTTGACGAGCGAGACGGTTCCGTCACCGGTATTTGCCACGACTGCGATTCCGTCAGCCCTATCGATGGCGACAGCCGAGGGGCTCAAGCCGACCGAGACAGACGTCGCGCTCGCCGAGGGTGGAATGGCGGCAGGAACCGGTGTGACACCTAGATTCAGAGCGGACTGAGACGGTCGGCCCGGTGCGAGTCCGGAGTTCGTCACGACGACGGGGTATAGGCCCGGAATGGTGAGAGCCCCGCTGGGAATCGCAAGCGACAGCAGGCGGTTACCGGTAACGGTCGCAGTGGCCGATTGTCCATTGAAGGTCGCCGTCGTCGTGCTCGGCGAAAAGAATCCGCCCGTGAGAAGGATGGTGGGAGTGGACACGGCGCTTTGCGGCAAACTGGACGGCAAGGCGCTGACGACCACGGGGCGCACGGGAATGACGCTCAATGCGGCCGTTGAAGTATTGCCGCTCTGGTCCTGAACGCCGACTTCAAGCGTTCCTGCTTGCGCGAGCAGCGCACCGGGAATCGTGGCGCGTATTAAAGAGGCGCTGAGAAAGAAAACGTTGGCGGTCGGAAGTACGACGCCACCGACGACCACATTCGTCGTCGAGGTAAAATTCGTACCTGTCAGATAGACATCCTGTTGCACCGATCCCTGTGCAACTGTCGCAGGGTCGAGGGGCGGCGTGGTCGGTGAGGTCGACAGGGTTGGGGGCGTCTCGGCTGCTATCGTCACGTCGGCGGTCGCCGTCTGGTTCTGGTCTGCGGCAGATATCGCCTGCACCACGGCCACGCCCGTCGCGGCTGGCGCCGTGTACAGTCCGCCCGCAGTGATCGATCCGTTCGGCCCCACCGTGCCGCTTGCCACGCAGTTCGTCGGTGGGGTGTTGGCAGCGCCGGCCGCGCAGACCAACCAGCTGACGGCGGAGTTTGTCGTGCCGGTAACAGTCGCTTGGAATTGAAACGTTTGTGTCGCAGCTAGCGTCGCACTCGACGGAGTGATGGTCACGCGAATTCCGGAGTCGATGATTACGGTGTAGGTGCCAAACTTGGTGGAATCGACGCAGCTGGTGGCCACGATCAAAAAGTCATTTGGTTGTGGGGGTGAAGAAGGGGCGGTGTAGAGCCCATTCAGGGTGATTGTTCCGAATCCGGTCAGTGGGCTGCTAACCCTCGGAATGTTGCCTGTGCACTGCGTGGGTCCGACTCCCTGCGTACAGTTCGTTGGCGCCAAAGTGGTCGAGGCCGTAGGCAGGCAGACCTGCCAGAACACGACCGTCGAGGATGCACCCGTCACCGTCGCTACGAACTGGGCCGAAGTACTCTCGAGGAGCGTGATGGAGGTGGTCGTAGCGCCCGAGGTCGTTGTGGTTACGACGACCAACACCGGCGTACTGTTCCCTCCACAGCCGACCAGCAAGACAACCAGCACTGCCAGTCCCCACGCTCTCATCTTTGTTTTTCCTCCAACCATAGCACCTCAATAATGTACGCGGATTTCTCTTTCCTCAGAAGGTACGGCTGACCGCAAAACGCAACGTGTGCGCCGCCTCATACAAACTCGGCGCGACAATCTGCTGTGACCGGGTCGTGATCAAGAAGTTCTGAAGTTGTGGAACGATCTGTGAATAGTAAACGCCGAGTTGTTGCAGCGCCAGACGCTCATCCGGCGGAACATAGAATGCCCCGAGTGGCGGTTCCACATTCTGGCTAAAACGCAGGTAGTTGTAGGCCCAGTAGATTCGAAACGGCGCTTGGATGATGGGAATCTGAAAACCGATCTCCGGGCCCACGGAAGCGTGCGGATGGAAGTTGGTGCCCGGCGCGATCTGCAGGTTGCGCGGTAATGCGACGCAGTTCGGACCCGGGCAGGGGAAATCCGCGTTCGGGTACTGCTGCGCGAGCACGGCCGAAGCCGCAGGATCAAGCTGCAGCTGTGAGGGGAAACTAATTCCGACCACGCCGAGATCATTGAACAGGCTCAATATGACGTAGTTCTTGATAAGCGGAATCCGGTACTCGAAATTGGAAATGGCCTGGGTGTCGCCGCCGGGACGGGTGGGCACGAACTCCAGCACGTTGAAGGGCATGGTCACGGCGATGGGTTGTCCGAACTGATTCAATCGGCTTGGATCAAAGAAAGTGATATTCGTTGTCGTCGAGTAAGGGATGAACACGAAGGGTGAGACCGTGTAGAAATCGAATCCTCGTATGTCTTGTTCACCGCCTGCGTAAACTCGATTGTTCGGCGGTATCCCCTGGCCGCCGTAACCTGTAACCATGCTGCCCTTGAAGTGCAAGGCGAGGGTGTTCCGATGGTGGTAGGCCGGATGGAAATAGGAGAAGTCAAACACGTTGTTGATCATGTTGACGTTGCCCTGTAGCGGCCCGCCTGCAAAGGAGGCCGCGTAGGAGAGGCTTTTCCCTTGGGTGGGGAACAGCGGGCTATTGCGCGTGTCGTGCGTGAGGGTCCCCGTAACCTGGCTGATGCGAATGCCGTTCAAAGCCGTAGGGCCGGCGACCGAGGTATACTTGGTCAGTTCGAACAACAGCGTGGCCGCTTGGCTGTAGGCCGTGATGTTCGTCGTGGACCATCCATAGCTCAAGCCGATGCGCGTAAAGGATAGTTTGCGCATTGGATAGCTGCCGAACAGGGTGAACCCAGCCGAATCGGTGGTGTAGTTTTCCTGGAGCGCGGGATTGATGGCGATGGGCTGGCCGGTCAAGATGCCTGCCTGACGAGCCTGGTTGTAGTTAAACCTCGTTGCAAAAACCGTAAATCCTGTGGAGATGGGCCGGTCAAACAGATAGGGCTCGGTGAAGCCGAACTGCAGGTTCGTCTGGATGCTTCCAATCTGCGCCGAGAGCGTCAGCGTCTCGCCCAATCCCAGGAAGTTGTTGGTCTGGTAGGAAAAGCCGATGAAAGTCCCCTCCAGCCCGCTCACGCCACCGGAAAAGCTGATGGACTGCTTGCCCTTCTCCTTCACCTTCAGAAGGATGTCCACCGTTCCGGCCTTCACATTGCGCTTCAGCTCGGCGTTTTCCGGCTTGATCGTGTCGAAATAACCGAGCTGGTTCAGGCGCAGAAGGCTGAGTTCCCAGAGACGGTTGTTAAACACTTGTCCTTCGTCGAGCAACAGCTCTCGACGGATGACCTTGTCACGCGTCGTGGTATTGCCTGAAAACTCGATGCGCCGGACGAAGAACTGCTTCTGCTGGTCGAAAACGAGCGACAGGTTCACGATCTTCGTGTCGTCGTGCACGTCGAATTCCGGCTCGGCCGTGAAGTCGATATAGCCGTATTCGCCGTACAATTTCCGAAAAGTGTCAAGCGACTTGCGGATCTTGTCGGCGTCGAAGACGTCGCCCGCCTTCAGCGGAAACACTCTTGCTAGGATCTCTGGCTTAAAGATCAATCCCTGATCCGGGTCCGAGCTACGAAACGTGAGTTTTCCCATCCGGTACTGCGCACCCTCTTCAATCGAAACCGTGATGTTGGTCGCTTTTCCGTGCTGCGCGCCGATGACCGGAATCCCCGGAATGCCTCCGCGGTTCAGGTCGACCGTCTTCAGGCTCTTGACGTCCACCACGACCTTGAAATATCCGTGATCCTGATACAGGCCGCGCACGCCTACTTCGAGATCCTCGTCGAGTTTCGGACGGTTAAACGTCTTGCTCATCACCGGAATCTCGGCGAAACCGAGCGGTATGCTGTAGGGCCGGTCATGTTTCATCGCTCGAATAATCTTCCGCGTTGAGAAGGCGTGATTTCCGACCACGGTGATCGTCCCTACCTTGACCTTGGGCCCCTCGTTGATATTGAAGACCAACTTGACGGCGTTTGTGGCGGGAATGCGCTCGTAGGTGGGCTTGACCGTCGCGAACTGCCGTCCGTGTTCCGCCTCCAATTCCTTGATGATGACTTCGGCTCGCTTGATCTTGGTGGGATCGAACTGGCTTTCGACGCTGAGCCCGACCTTCTTCTCCTTAAACGCGTCCAGAATGTCTGATTCGGTGATCGATTTGTTCCCCTTGTACTCGATGCGGCGAATAATCGGGCGTTCGGTGACGTAAAAAATGACGATCTTCCCGTTCGGATGCTCGGGATCGTCTTCCACCTCCAGACGAACGTCCTCAAAGAATTGCGTGTTCCACAAGGCCTGGAAGTCGCGGCGAACCGCCTCCGGGCTATAAGGGTCGCCCACCCGCGAAAAAATGCGCGCGCGCAACGTGTCTCGTTGAATCCGGCGCGTGCCAATAAAATCGATACGCGTGATGATGTACTGCGGTCCGGCCTCTTGCGGTTGAGCGCACAGAGAATGGTCGAAAGCGGCGAAAAGAACACACAGCACGGCGGCCGCTTGGACTGCGAGCAAAAAAATCTTCCTGCAAGCGGCCATGGTTCCGCTCAAGGCCGCAATATCCCGCCCAAGATTTCTTGCTCCCCCGCCAGATCGAGTTGGACCCGGCTAGCGCGTGTAGGATTCTTAGTGGGCCACCGGGGTTGCTTCCACAACGGGACGAAACGCGAGACCCTCACCGGAGAGGAATACCTCCAGCGTCGCGGGCGTCTGCAATCCGCCCTGAATGAGGGCTTCCGACAGTGGATCTTCGACGTACTTTTGCAGCGCGCGCCGGAGTGGCCGTGCGCCATAATTTCGGTCGCTGCAGGTCTTTTCAAGAATCCACTGGCGAGCCTCAGGCGTCATCGCAATCTGTACCTGGCGATGCACCAGCGTCTCATTGATCTGTCCCACGAGCAGATCAATGATGAGCAGGAGATCGTTGTCCGTCAGCGAATTGAACAGGATCACCTCATCAAGCCGGTTGAGAAACTCTGGATTAAACACCCGCTTCACTTCTCCCATCACCATATCGTCCTGGCTCTTGACCAGAGCGACTTCATCGGCCGACTGGAATCCCAACCCGGACTGCTTCTGCAATTGCCGGGCGCCAATGTTCGACGTCAGGATGATGATCGTGTTCCGGAAATCGACCGTGTTACCAAGACCGTCGGTCAACTGACCGTCCTCGAACACCTGCAGCAGAATGTTGTAAACGTCCGGATGCGCCTTTTCAATTTCATCGAGCAGAATCACAGAATAAGGAGTGCGGCGTACGCGCTCGGTCAGTTGCCCGCCCTCTTCATAGCCCACGTACCCCGGAGGCGCACCGATCAACTTCGAGACCGAATGCTTCTCCATGTACTCCGACATATCGAAACGGATCAGCGACTTCTCGCTGCCGAATAAGAACTCGGCCAGCCTGCGGGCCACTTCGGTCTTGCCTACGCCCGTGGGTCCCAAAAACAGGAAGCAGCCTACCGGGCGGCCCGGGGCTTTCAGCCCCGCCCGGCTGCGCCGGATCGCCCGCGCCAGCGACGTGATGGCTCGTTCCTGGCTGATGATTCGCCGGTGTAGCTCCTCCTCGATGCGCATGAGCTTCTGCTGTTCGTCTTCCTTGATCGAGGTCACTGCAATGCCCGTCCAGCGAGCAACCACCTCTTCGATATCCTCGCGCGTGACCACGCCTGTCGATGAATCGTCGATCTTCAGCTTCTCGCGGAGCGCTCGGAGGTGCTCCTTTTCCTTCCGCTCCTCTTCGGAATAGAACCGCGCTTTCTCAAACTCGTGATTGGCGATGGCCGTTTCCATGCGGTGGGTGATGAACTTGACGCGCTTTTGCACTTCGGCAACTTCATCGGGGAGCATGGCCTGTCGCAGCTTGACCCGCGCACCGGCCTCATCGAGGAGGTCAATGGCCTTATCCGGCAGGAAGCGGTCGGGAATGTATCGGTTCGAGAGGTAGACCGCGTAGCGGATGGCCTCTTCGGTATAGCTGACCGCGTGAAACTTCTCGTAGCGGTCCCGCACGCCCTGCAGCACGCGGATCGTCTCTTCCTCGTTGGGCGCCGAAACCTTGACGGCCTGGAATCGTCGTTCGAGCGAACGGTCCTTCTCCACCGACTTGCGATATTCGGCCGGGGTTGTCGCACCAATGCACTGAATCTCGCCACGGCTCAATGCCGGCTTCAAGATGTTGGCCGCGTCGAGCGAGCCTTCGGCCGATCCGGCACCCACCAGGGTGTGCAGTTCGTCGATAAAGACGATTGCGTTTTGGCTCTCCATCAGCTCCTTCATGATCGTCTTCAGTCGCTCTTCGAACTGTCCGCGGTATTTGGTTCCCGCGACGATCAAGGAGAGATCGAGTGAAAGAATCCTTTTATCCGCCAAAAACGGTGGCACGTCGCCGTCGGCAATCCGCTGCGCCAGCCCCTCGACGATGGCCGTCTTGCCCACGCCCGGCTCGCCGATAAGCACCGGGTTGTTCTTCGTGCGCCGGCACAGGATCTGGATGGCGCGCTCGAGCTCCCGTTCTCTTCCCACGAGCGGATCGAGCTGCCCCTCCATCGCCGCCTGAGTGAGATCGCGGCTAAATTCAGCGAGCAATGAGGCTTCTTTTGGCCGGTTCACAGGCACCTTCTCTCCCGCGTTGCGCGCCATTTCTTCGCGCACGGTGGAAAGCCGCAATCCCCGCTCCTGCAGGATTTCGGCACCAAAGGACTTTTCTTCCCGCAAAACTCCCAGGAGCAAGTGTTCCGTCCCAACGTGTTTGTGACCCAGACGCTCGGCTTCTTCGGCAGCGTAGTTGAGGATGCGCTTGCATTCTTGGCTGAGAGGTACTTCGACAGAGGTGGAGATCCTCTCGCGAACGGTGATACGCGATTCAATTTCTTTGCGGATCGATTCGATGGACCCATGCGTTCGAAGAAAGCGATTCGCCAGGGCCTTGTCCTCGCGCAAAAGCCCGAGCAGCAGGTGCTCGGTCTCGATGTAGGGGCTCCCATACTGGCTTGCCTCGTACCGCGCAAAAAAAATCACCCGACGTGCTTTCTCTGTGTAGCGTTCGAACACGAGTTAGGCATGACCTCCCGGGGGTCTCGCCCCTGGCGAACTCTGTCTAGCGAGCAGTTCCGCGCCCGAAATCAGTTTCCCGTGCTCCAGGGCCAACACGCGGTCCGCGCGCCGCGCCAACGACAGGTTGTGTGTCGCGAGAATCGAAGTCAGGTGGTGGGACCGATGCAGCCCTTCGATCAGCTCGAAGATGGCCTCCGCATTCCGCTCATCCAGATCCCCGGTGGGCTCATCCGCCAGCAGCAGCACCGGTCGATTGACCAGCGCGCGCGCGATCGCCACGCGTTGCTGTTCCCCGCCAGAAAGCTCTCCGGCCCGCTGCGCCGCCCGGCCTGCCAGCCCTACTTCGGCCAGCCCCTCGGCAGCCGTGCGTAGGGCCTCTGTAAGCGCGTGGCCCCGCACCAGCAGGGGCATCGCTACGTTCTCAGCGGCCGTGAAATCAGGCAGAAGATGGTGGCGCTGCCACACAAAACCGATCGACCGGTTGCGATATTCCGCCAGTTCTGCCTCTCGAAAATTCTCGAGCAAATTGCTGGCGAAGTATACTGCACCACTCGTCGGAGTGTCCAGCGCAGCCAGCAAGTGCAGCAACGTGCTCTTCCCCGCTCCGGAAGGACCGACGATCGAAATCATCTCGCCGCGCTCGACGGAAAAGTCAATCCCGTCCAAGGGCACGATTTGCTGAGCACCGGAAATGTAACATTTGCGCAGCCCCTCAGCGCGAACGACCGTCGAAGGGGTCGTAACCTCACCGGCTGGAAAGTCCTCGAAGGCAACACCCGTATGTGTCTGCCTCAACATTCCTTCTTCTCTATCTCATTTTAGATGCCGAAGAAGCCCCTGCGTATGTCCTTTTGTTGCAATCCCGCACTGTCGGCAGCAGGGGTGCCCCTTCCCAAGAATTTCCCACTCTTCCCCTGCTACTTCCCTTGCTCTTCCCGCCGTCTGCTCGCTTTCCCGCGCAAGCTTTCGCTCGCAATTTTAACATGCGGCGGACAGCGGAACGATCTCAAAAAAACCCGCATATGCTCTCTTACCTCCCGATCCATCGGATTCAAAATTTGAATCGTGATGTCTTCGGCCTACGGAGTGATCACTCGAATCGCAAAATTTCGACCGGCAAAATGCGCGCGGCCGAGCGCGCGGGCAAAATCGTTGCGGCCACACTGATCGCGAGCGCAGCGACCGCAATCCAGATCGCGTCGAAGGCATTGGCATGAAAGGGCACGTACGGAATCGCGTATACCTCCGGGTTCAGGGGAATCAATCGCCAACGGTTTAGAATCCACGCCAGTCCGTAGCCAGAGACCAATCCGACCACCGTTCCCAAAATGCTCACGGCCAGCCCTTCGAGCACAAAAATCCGGCGAATCTGAGCGCGGCGCGTGCCCATAGCCATGAGCACAGCAATATCCCTGGCGCGATCGGTGACCGTCATCGTCAAAACCACGAGAATGTTCAGCCCTGCAACGAAGGTGATGAGTCCAATGAAAAGCGCGGTCACAAGTTTTTCAAGGCTCAGCGCACGGAACAGGGCGCGGTTCTCATCCATCCAAGTCGTGGCCAGATAGCCGGGACCCGCTCGAGCGATCAGGGCGTCGGCCACCTGACGTGCATCGTCCAGCTTGCTGACGCGTACCTCGAGCAAGCTCGCCACATCGCCCACGCCCGCCAACGTTTGGGCCGAAGCGAGTGTCACAAATCCCCAATTCGCGTCGTAGTCATAGAAGCCCGAATCGAAAATGCCACCCACGCGAAATCGTTTGGCTCGCGGCAACAGACCCAACGGCGTCAGAGTTCCCTGTGGACTGGTGAGGGTCACATAGTCACCCGCAGAAATCTTGAGCTCCTGCGCAAGAATGTGTCCGACCAGCAGCACCGGGATCTCGTCGGCAGCGGGAGCAAAACTGGAGCTTCCTTCCGAGACATGCGTAAGAGCCTCGCCCGCGTCGAGAGCGAGTTGGGGGTCCACGCCCTTGAGCACGATGCCCCGCGCCCGACCGCCTATGGACAGCAAGACCGTGTTGTAGACGGCTGGCTCGATCGAACGCACACCTGGTGTTCGGCTCAGCCGGTCGATCTCCTGTTGATAGTTGTGAATTCCTTCTGGGTTGAGCGGCTTCAAGTTGACGTGCGCCGTCACACTCAGCAGCCGGTCTCGAATGGCTTGACGAAAGCCCGTATTCATCGACAGCGCGATCACCAGCGTGGTAACGCCTGCCGCCACACCTAGGACCGCCAGCAACGTTACCAAGCGCAATACGGTGGGCCGGTACGGCGAGCGCAAGTACCTGAACGCCACCAACGATTCAAATTTCATGTTTCGGTTTCGCCCTTTGATTCAGACGCCTCGGCACGCAAGAGCGGGAAGAAAATCACTTCGCGGATGGCGTGAGAGTCCGTTAAGAGCATCACCAGCCGGTCGATTCCGATCCCCTCACCGGCTGTCGGGGGAAGTCCATGGCTGAGCGCGCGGAGGTAGTCGAGGTCCAACTCTTTCGGTGCCTGCTGCCCGCCCTTCTCAATCTGCGCTCGGAATCGTCGCTCCTGGTCGGCAGGATCGTTCAACTCGGAAAATGCGTTCGCAATCTCCATCCCCGCGATGAACAGCTCGAATCGCTCGGCGAGCGAGGGATCGTCTTCGCGGGACTTTGCAAGAGGGGATATCTCGGTCGGGAAATCGTAGATGAATGTAGGTTGGTCGAGATGCCGCTCGGCCACGGCTTCAAACAGCTCTCCGGTAAGCTCGCCGTCAGAACGCTGCCCCACGCCGACGGGCTCGGCACCATGGGACTGTGCCCATTGGTTGTAGCGCTCTCCGAGCCCTCGGGGCCCGCCCTGGCGGCTGAGTTCGATCGGAGTCGGTCGTGCCCCCGCCGCTTCAGGCCAATACCGGCAGATCGCCTCGCGCATCGAGAGTCGTTGGAAATGCCCAAAATCGATCTCCGTTTCCCCGTATTTGATTTGGGTGCCTCCCGCGACGCTTTGAACCAATTCGCGCAAGAGCTCCTCGGTTAAGTCCATGAGCTCGGCTGCATCGCTATAGGCCTGATAGAACTCCAGCATGGTGAACTCAGGCTGATGGATGGCGTCGATGCCTTCATTGCGAAAATTACGGTTGATTTCATAGACGCGGTCAAATCCACCCACGACCAAGCGTTTCAAATACAGCTCCGGCGCGATGCGAAGGTACAAGTCCATGTCGAATCGATTGTGGTGCGTGATGAAGGGAAGCGCCGTGGCCCCTCCGAGAATCGGATGCATCATCGGGGTCTCCACCTCCAGGTAGCCACGCTGGTCCAGGAATCGCCGCAGCTCGCGAATGACTTGGGTTCGGCGGACGAAAATCTCCCGGGCCCGCTCATTCACCAGCAGATCCAAATAGCGGCGACGATAGCGCATCTCCACATCGGCGAGCCCGTGCCACTTTTCCGGCAGCGGCAGCAGCGCCTTCGTGAGAAGCTCGAGCCGTTCCACGCGTACCGTGAGCTCGTTCGTCTTGGTGCGGAACAGTTGGCCAGAAACGCCGATGATGTCTCCCAGGTCGAGCAGCTGAAAAAGACGGAAAGCCTTTTCCCCGACCACATCCAGCTTGACATAGATCTGCAGGCGTGCACCTTCCGCCGCAAGATGTGCGAAGGCCGCCTTGCCGTGTGGCCGTAAGGCCACGATCCGACCGGCTACGCGAACCGACACGGGCTCTTCGAGAAGCTCTGGTGCCCCGCAAGCGCCCCATTGCTCTAAAACCTGCCGCAACGTGTGGGTAGCGTTGAACTTGTGCGGATAGGCTGGATATCCAAGCGCCGCGATCTCCTTGAGTTTTTTCTGGCGTCCGAGGTACTGGTCGAGTGGTTCAAAGTCCAACGGGCGATCCTTTCAGCAATGGAGGGCGTAGCCGGTGAGCCGGGCGGCAGTATAACGGTCGGATTCAGTGAGCGTCAAGAAAGCCCCGGCGGTGGTATACTTCGACGTAGTAGAAAATGCTTTTTAGGCGAACCCCATCGCAATACGCCCCTCGTAAAGTCTGTGAAGATTGGGTAGCTGCTTTGCCGCGCGAAAAAGCGCGAACCTTCGACGCGTTGGTCCGGCGATGGGAGTGTACGTATGCGATGATGAGCATCGCTCTTGACGATGCTGTTTCGCTACGAAGTCGAGGAGAGTTGATCTGTGCTCGGCAGCAAGTTTCCATCGCTGCCGAATTACTGGAGCCTCTGGCGGAAGCTTTGACGTCTCTGTGCAAAACTCTTTCGTTGCGCGGACGACGTCTCGGCCTACTCCCGGTGGTCGAACCGCTCAAGACCACCTTTTTCCGCGGCAATACAGGCCGCAGCGCCGCCTCTTGGAATGCCATCCTTCACCGCGTGATGTTCGGCAACCGCTCTCGCTTCCTTCATAAACTGCGGATTCTCTCCGATACCATTGAGCAGCTCGGTCGCGAGTTCCGTGAGGCAGCCGGTGATATTTCGAAGGGTCTGGCCGTTCAGCCCCATCTATGCTGGGAGCGGCTCGATTGCCTGCATTATGACTTCAATACGTGCTTGCGGGAAGCCGAAGTCGTCTTAAAGTGTTTTCTTCGCATTTTCCCGCCGGAACAGCTGCCGGCCTTGAATGGGGAGCTCGACACTCCGCTTGAGCCGAGCCGCCGCCCATCTCTAAAACCTCGCCTTTCCCGAGCCCCCGCCTAGGGCCCGACATTGGGTGGAGATCCTCTGCCGGTCGGCGCTGGACGCCGAGGGCGATTCCAATGAAAATAACCTGGAACGGACAGCCATCCGCTCGGTCGACCGCAGCGTTCAAGCGAACCTCTTTGTCCTCAATCGATATCGATCTGGACACAGGGTGTTATCGGGCTGGAATGGGTTGTACAACTTCTCAAGAGGCTGACGCATCGCACGGGTGGATGCGTCTTGACGGGTAGCGTGGCCCGAGCGAGACGAACCGAGGCTGGGGAGATTCCGGAATCAGATTCAATCCGGCTTGCCCAGCAAGGCGATGCGGCTGCGTTTGAGCGTCTGTATCAATTGCACAGCCGCAGGGTCTATTCGCTTTGTCTTCGAATGGTGGGGAATACGGCCGAGGCAGAGGATCTGACGCAGGAAGCGTTCCTGCAGCTCTTCCGCAAGATTTCTACTTTTCGCGGCGAGTCGGCGTTTTCCACCTGGCTTCATCGCCTGGCAGTCAACGTCGTACTGATGAAGCTGCGGAAGAAGTCGGGCAAGGAGACCTCGCTCGAGCAGGTGACCGAACCGGACGAAGAATCCGGCGGCCCGCGGCGGGATTTCGGCGCCGCCGACCTGAAATTGAGCGGCTCTCTGGACCGTGTGAACCTCGAGCGTGCGGTGGGCCAATTGCCGCCGGGCTACAGGGCCGTGTTCATTTTGCACGACGTCGAGGGGTATGAGCACAATGAGATTGCGGAGATCATGGGCTGTTCGATCGGCAATTCGAAATCGCAGTTGCACAAGGCCCGCATGCGTCTGCGCGAATTGCTCCACGAAGAGATTCGCGATAAGGCGCGGGCGGAGCGCCGAGCGGCCGGAAGCGCCTCGAATAGCGAGGACTGAGGAAGATGAACTGTAACGACTTCTTCGATCAGCTAGATGAGTGGATGGAGGGCCAGCCCTCCCGCGAGGCCCAGGCACACCGAGAGGACTGCCCCAGGTGTCGCGGCCTGGTAGAAGACTTAAGTGCGATCTATCAGACGGCCCGTTCGATCGGTGCTGTCGAAGCAGCTCCCTCTGAGCGCGTTTGGGCCTCTCTTCGAACCCAGCTCGCGCACGAGGGCCTGATCCGCGGCCCGCAGCATCATTGGGCAGAAGCTGTAATGGATTGGTTTGCGGGAGTTTTTTCTGTCGCTCCCCGCCCGGCCCTCGCCGGCGCGTATCTCGTGGCGCTGGTTGGCGTGAGTTTGGCGCTGGCCGGTCCCGGCTATCGCAGGTTCCAATGGAATCAGAGTTCCACGCAGCCTCTGAGTGCGGAGCTTTCTACCGCTGCACACGACACGATGGCGATGATGAACTCCGATCCGGCCGTCACTCGTTCGCTCGAGAAGAATCTCGCGATTGTTGACAACTACATCGCTTTGTGTGAAAAAAGCGTGCAGGAAGAACCCGAAAGCGAAATCGCGAGAGATTATCTCTACGACGCTTATCACCAGAAGGCGGACCTCCTCGCGCAAATGAGCGAACGCGGAGACGGTCAATGACCGCCCAGCCTTGTCTTCGGATGCCGCGCCGCTGGAAGGCGGCTGGCGCGCTCCTCCCCGGCCTCGTCTTCTTGGGCGCCGGTTCGGCCCTCGCAGACCGGCTCGAGCGCCATTTCAAAGTCGAAGCGCATCCAGTCGTGACCATCCACAATCCGACGGGCACGGTGACCGTCCGCGCCTGGACCAAGTCCGAGGTCATGGTCGTCGCCCGGCGCGCGACGGCTCGCGTGGACGTGGACACGGAGCAGAACGCCAATCGCGTCGAGATTAGCACTCGGCAAATCCCGGACAACGCTTCCCCGAACGATCTACGCGCGGATTTTGAAATCAGTGTACCGGAAGACACCGAATTGCAGATTCATAACGATTCAGGCGGCGTCAATGTCTCCAACGTTCTCGGGGACATGAATGTTGAAACCATCGGTGCCGACGTGGCTTTAGAGGATGCTGCCGGCTATCTGACGGTGAAGACGGTCGAGGGTGCGTTTTTGTGCACGCGTTGCGCCGGACGAATTGAGGCCTCTTCGATCAGCGGAAATTTCCGCTTTATCGATGTCCGCAGCTACCACGTGCGCGCGCAGACCTCCGAAGGCAACATCTTCTTCAATGGAGAATTCTTCCCCAACGGCATCTATCAGCTGAAAAACTACAGCGGCGTCATCGAAGTCCGTTTTTCGCCAGGCGATTCGTTTGACATCAGCGCAACCTCGCTCAAGGGCAAAGTGAACAATGAGGCCAAGCTCACTCCCTCCTCCCATCACCACCTCCTGCCGAAATTCGGCAACGCGCTGTTCGGCACCATGAACACCGGCCGCGCCAAAGTCGAGCTCAGCTCCTTCGATGGTACAATCAACATCCTGAAGCGAGATTGATGGCGTCCTAAGCAGCCCAAGATCCAAGCTCGCATGATTTCATGACCGCTGAAAACCGCACTCGCCGGATCGTTTGTCTCACTGGCTTCATGGGCAGCGGCAAGTCCACCACCGGACGCCTGCTCGCCGGGCAACTGGGATGGGCGCACGTCGATCTCGACCGCCGCATCACGGAAGTTTCCGGCTCGACCATCCCCGAAATCTTTCAGCATGCCGGCGAGGCCGAATTCCGCCGCATCGAAAGTGAACAGCTGGCACGTATCATGGTGGAATCCGACACGGCGCAAAAACCGCGCGTCGTTTCACTCGGCGGCGGCACCATCGCCCAGCCCCCCAATCTAGCCCTGCTACGCGAGCACGGCGCCGTCCTGATCTGGCTGCGCTGCCCCGTCGACGAACTTCTTCGCCGCTGCGCCCAGATCACCGACCGACCGCTTTTCCGTGACGAAGCCAGCTTCCGGCGCCTTTACGAGGAACGCCTGCCCACCTACGAGATGGCCGACCATCGCGTCGACAGCGATACCGATCCCTGGCGCGTCGTGGAACAGATCCTCGCTCTGGGCATCTTCCCGAAGGTCCCCGCCTGATGTCCGGAAAGGGCCGTATGGCCGTCGTGGCCGCCGCATGCGTGGCTCTTGCCAGTGCCGCAGCTTGGCCGCGACCGGCTACCACGCCTGTCTTTGTCCCGGACAAAGGAAATTTCCGAATCATCGTCAACGGGCAGCCGGTGGGCAAGGAAGCGTTCGAAATCAACCCCGATGGCGGCAATTGGGTGGCGCATGGCAACTCGGAGATTCAAACCCACGAAGGCACGACCCGTGTCTCGGGCACTCTCGCGTTTCGCTCCGACGGCACTCCGATGCGTTACCAGTGGGCCGTCGAGGGCACGAAAAAAGCCTCTGCCACCATCGACTTCAGCAATCTCACGGCAACCATTGAACTCCATCTGGAAGACGCCAAACCCTACACGCAGCAATTCACCTTCAGCACCTCTCCGATTACGGTCCTCGACAACAACCTGTATCACCAGTATGCAATTCTCGCGCAACTGTACGATCGCGCGAAAAAGGGCCCGCAGACATTCTCAGTTCTTGTCCCGCAGGAGCTCACGCCTGGCACCATCACGGTCGATTCGCTCGGCATCGAGGAAGTCGGCGGCAAGAAGCTCGAAAAGCTCAGCGTTAAGACCGAAGACCTTGAAATCGATCTCTACCTCGATAATGGGCGCCTGGTCCGCCTCGTCGCTCCCAGCAATAGCGCCGAAATCGTCCGGGAGTAATCGTCGGTCCCTCGCCTCGGCTGATCCAGACGGGAATGTTAGCTGGTAGGAAATCGATCCTGTGTTTCAAATGGATTTCGCCGCCACCCGGTGACACACTGCGGCCGCCCAACCCCCGCCGCACATGCAAAAAGCGAACGACCCGACCATCGGCCTGCCAAGCCCAGCAGAGCGCCGTGTGCGCCCTCGCTACCGTCCGTCCTCGGTCGTCTACGTCAAAGTCGGCACCGAAAACGGCGGCATCGTTCTCAACATCAGCGAAAGTGGATTGCAACTTGCTGCCGGGGAGGTCCTGAAATGGAACGCCGCTCTCTCGCTTTCTCTCAAGTTGTCGTATCACTCCGATCCGATTGAGGCGGTTGGACAACTGATCTGGCTTTCCGAATCGAAACGCACCGCCGGTTTCGAATTTGTCTCGTTAACCGACGACGTCCGCACTCAGATACGCGATTGGATTTCGCTAGAAGAAGACGCGACGGTTGAAAACTCGCACCCGCCCAAAGCAGCCGAAACCATTCGGTTTACCGATTGTCAGCAGTCGCCCGAGTTGCTCGCGCTCGGGCCCGAGGAACCCGCTTCGGTTGTCGAATGGGCCGCGCTATCTCAGCCCGTCGAAGAAATCTCACCAGGCGGGCCGCTTGCGAAAACGTCGTTTGCCTGGTTCCAGATTGCCATGATCTCGATTTTCTGTTTTGCGGCAGGGATGGTCGTCGGCATCGCCTGGGTCGCCCGAAGCCGAGCCGTCGGTCCACCGAGCGCGAGCACGGCCGTATCGGAACCTGCCGGGCACGACCATCGGCCGGGTGGCGAATCCACGAGCCCCATTTCGACCTCCGCCACAACCAGAAATGTGGCGTCAATTTCCCAAGAAAACCCTGAGAATTTCGTTGAGGTGACGGCCCCTGACGAGGGAGCCCAGCCGGAACTGGTGACGCTACCACAAATAGCCGTCAGCGCCTCTGACTCGGTGGCCATCGCGGTGAGGCAGTTCGTGCTGGTTCCTCCCGCCCCAGGACCGGCATCGGAACGTCACCCCGAGCGTCTGGTGGGCGGAAGGATCGCGGGTCCGCCGCTAGGGCCCCTTCCATCGGGACTTGTGCTCGACGCGACGGGCGATGTCGTTCGTTTGCGACTTTCTGTTGACGAGCAGGGAGAACTGAATGGCGTGATTCCAACCGAGGGCCGAGCCGATTTGGTCTCCCTGGCCGAGGATATCGTGCGCCGATGGGTACAAACTCCGTCGCGCCTCGCTGGCCGACCGATTGCTTCCCTCGAAGATGTAACGGTTACGTTTCGGCCAGCGCCGTAGTCTCTTCGCTGAAGGCGTCAGGCGCCGGGATGTTCGACGAGCAGCCGGATGCCCCCATTCACGGTGCGGACAGAAATCGCGCCGCCGCCGCGGCCCACCCTGCCGTGAAAGGCTTGCGAGCCGGGCAACGCCGTCGTGGAGGTGACGGGAAATTCCGAATACAGATCGCCGTTCATATTGCGAATGTTCAAATCAGCGCGCGCGTCCCAAGGAAGTCCGAGTTCGACCGAGCCGTTTACCGTTTCGAGATTCATGGGGGCGCCGTCGCCCAGCTCGCGCAGCTCCAGGCGTAGGTTGCCGTTGGTCGTCTTGGCGTTAAACCGGCCCGAACTTTCCAGTACTTCCACGTCTCCGTTGACCGAGCGAAGCTCGCCGCCACCATCGATGCCCCGAACGATCAAGCTGCCGTTCACAGTGTGAACGCTTTCGAGCAGAACGCGGTTTGGGACATAGATGTGATACTCCACGGCGACGCCCGCGCCTTGGCCATCCGGATAGCGGGTGTGGACGTCGACCTTAGAGGGATCGCTCTCGACCTCGATCTCAACACGATCGACGTCGCGCGGATCGTTCTGCGCCGTCTTAACGGCGCGGACCTCCACTTCATCGCGGTCCCACCCCTCGACGTCGACCGAGCCGTTCACGTTTTCAAGGACGAACTCACCGCCCGACTTGAGCGGATAGGTCCGCTCGAACACCTTCTCGGTGGTTGCGAAAGCGGGAACCGAAACGAGGAACGTTGCGACCATCCCAGCGAATAGCCGCGTTCGGCATGCCACGGATACAACGGACCGCGTCGTCGTTTGCACGTTACGCCCCTCCAGTGCAAGTACCGAGACCGTCAGAATCGAATGGACTACATATACTCCTACGATCGAAGCCGCTTTTTAGTTCCCTACGGCGTGCTGAGCGGCAAGCCTTGTTTCATCAGTTGCTGCTGAAGCTCTTCGGTCTGCTTCTGCAGTTGAAACATCTGCTGCCTATACAGTTCTATCTGTTTGTCGGCGTCGCTCAACATAAAGCGGATGTTGCCTGCCACCGTGCGCAGGCGAAGCAGCTCTCCTCCGCCATTCAGTGCTCCTTCGGCGCGGACGATGTGCTCCCTCGATGTCTCATCGCGGCTCACTTTCAGTGAAAAGGCGGGATCCACGATGACCCGGTGCTCATCGCCCTTCTCGACCTGCGCGTCAATTGTAACCGGGAGTTCGCGTGGGAGGTGCACGGTGATATCGCCGTCGCTTGATTGCAGGTCGCACGTGCCAGAGGATTTGGGCGGCGCAACGAACCACGCGGTAATCCCACCTGAGCTGGTCGAAGCTTTCACCGGGCTATCGACCTGCGTCAGGTAAATGCTGCCGCCGCCGGTTTCTAGGTCGGTCGGCCCAAACATGCGAACCACGCGAATACCGCCGCCGCTGGTCTTGGCGCGCACCAGACCCGCGGCTTCGCCCACTTGAATTTCGCCGCCGTCGGTCGAAGCGGTGAGATCGGCTCCGGAGTGGCCAAGCGTGATGTTGCCTCCGCCCGTCTGAAGATGTGCGGTGCCCTGGATCGATGCAACGCGAATGTGGCCGCCGCTGGTATGAAGTGTCGCGTTGCCCGCGATTGAACCGATCACGATGTGGCCGCCGCCGGTATTGGCGTAGAGCTCTCCAGCCACCGTCTTGGCCACAATGTAGCCGCCACCGGTTTCAAGGCGCGCCGGGCCACCGATATCACCCGCCGTAATATTGCCTCCCGCCGTCGCTAGCTTCACGTGGCCTTGAATCTCAGAGGCGTCAATGTTGCCGCCACCGGTCGAAACATCCAGACTTACATTCTTCGGAATGTTCAACTCGAGGGTGGCCCAAAGGCGGCCGGTCCAGTGCCGGCCCGGCGCTTCCGCATTTAGCGCGACTCCGTCCGATTTCTGGCTGACCGATACGGTAAAACTCTTCAGAAGTTGCTCGGCATCTTTCGCAGAGCCGTCCGTTTCAAGATGAATGCGGTAGTCGACTTTGTCTGCGTCGTGTGCACGGATGACGATGCTGCCAAGCTCGGTGGAGAGGCGAACGCGCTCCCCGTCATGTGTGGGAACCGAACCGGTCAAATCCTGGGTGAGGTGTGGCCCGGAATCAGCAGCAGACCCAGCCTCGACATTCTTATGTCTTGCTGAGGCGGTTCCCATTGCGAGGAGAGCCGCGCTCACGAGTGAGGCGGAGATTCCCGCCGTCGTTTTGGTGAGGAAACGACAACGGGGGGGCGCTTTCATTTTATTCGGCCTTATCAAAATTTCGCGCGGGGACCGAGTTCGCCAAGCGCCGCGGCGCTTTGTAGGCGAATGTATGTGTTGGGATCGTTCTGCATGCGGTCGCGCAGAACCGAGACCATGTGGTCGTCAGAAAACGCGTCCCCCTTCTCAGCCATGTCGCGCAGCGCGTTGACCGCTTCGACGCGCACACCGGGGTTTTGATCCTCTACCAGTGCGTCGAGTAAGGTTTGACGAACCAGATCCCCCGGCTGCGCCGATTTCAAAGCCTCCAGGGCCTTGAGCCGAACCGCCGCATTGTGGTCATTGCGGACCGCCCGGCAGAGCGCCGAGCGGACGTCCGGATCGTTTTCGCGCGACCGCAGGCACTCCACGGCATCGAGACGAATGTCCGGGCAGATTCGGTCGCCCTTGGCCAGAATATCGAGCAGCACGTTCTTCACATCATCGTCGTCCACCGTGCCCCGCACAGTAAGGGGTTGCTGCGCCGTCAGCTGGACTTCGACCTGTGCAGGGCCTTCCCCGCTCGAAGGCACAACATTGATCCCGGCTACGTCGGCGGTGTGCAGATCAATCGAGGTGGGGACGGCATCGGATAGACTGAGGTTCGAGGCGTTGGGGCTCGACGACGAGGTCGCTGGTGTAGTCGGCATGCCTGGATGGTGCAGAAGGCGCGGCCCTAGAATCCCTACGGTGAAGCCGATCAACAGCAGCATCGCGGCACTCCAAGCCGGCCGAGGAGCCAGCCAACTGGACGGAACGAGCGACCCTAAGACGCGGGCGAGCCAGCTGTGATCTTCTTCGCGATCGAGCGCATCGTCCAGACGTGCCCGACAGGCGGCCAGCAGCGCTAGATCCGGTTCGCTCGAATTTGCGGCGATCAGCGCTAGAGTTTCTCGCTCCTCGGCGAGCGCTGCCGAGCACCCAGCACACACGGCTAGGTGCTCCATCACTTGCGAATGCTCCACTTGATCTAGCTCGTCCCCTGCGGCAAGCAAAGTCACGAGTCGCTGCCAGTCGGCACAGGCCTCGGCGGCTTTCTTCTCACCCTTGTTCGGGTCGCCCGCGGCCGGATTAAAGTTCTCAGTCATTCCCATTTGCTGCCCAATTAACGCAGCGGTGCGAGCGACTCGCGCAGCTTTCTCGTCGCGCGGAAAAGCGAATTCTTGGCCGTTTCTTCCGACGTGCCAAGAAGATCGCCAATGGCTCGTAGCCGCAAACCCTGAAAATGCTTCATCTCAAATACCATGCGCTCCCGTGGAGATAGGCGTTTCATCGCTTCCTGTATATGCTGGCCGAGCTCTTCACCCAAGAGCTTTTTTTCGGGATTGGCGGAAGCGTTCAATTCCGCCTGGCGATCAAAGAAATCCCGGGCTCCGCCCTCAGAGTCCTCCGGTACAGGTGCCTGCTCCTCCCGGTGACTCGTGCGCCGGCGCAGGTGGTCAAGCGAAACGTTGGTCACAATCCGATAAAGCCAGGTGTAGAAGCTGCACTCGAATCGGAAGCGGTGGAGGTTGCGGTACACGCGCAAAAAACTCTCCTGATAGATGTCCTGCGCTTCCTCCGGTCGATGAACCAGATGCAGGGCCAGTCGCAAAACATCGCGGTCGTAACGGCGCACCAACTCTTCAAATGCCAGACGGTCACCCGACTGGGCCTTACGGACCAGTGCCTGCTCTTCTGCGAGCCTCACCGCCGCTGCCTGGCGCGCATCTCCGTCGAGTGCGACGCTCATCCCCATTGTGTCTGCCGTTCGGCCGGACCCGACTTCGCCGCCCTGTGTGCGAATCAGCCGGCTCGCCCCGGCCTCCAGCCTTTCTCCGGGCTCCCCTGCTATGGACGGCCCGGAAGCCCCTTGGTTAGCAACGGAGGAGGCCATTTTGGCACCCTCCGATGCCTGCTCTAAGCGAGGATCCTGGGCGGATTCGGGCTTCAGGAACGAGTCAGACGCGCTCGATGGAATACTCATGATCACTCTCAAACAAGTCTTGCGCCAAAGGGGGATTTCATACAACCGGTATCGGTTTCCAGCTATCCGGTTCTTGCAGACAAATTGGCTCGAGGAGGTCTGGCAGCTAGCCATGCCGGACGTAGCTGCCCAGGCGAATCAAACCGTACACGGCTACGCAGACCAGGAAATCGACCCCCATGCCCAGATCAATGTCTGAGCCATGGTGGCGCAGGGCATCGGGAAGATAGGGGACCAGTGAGAAGTAATAGATCACCTGGGCGACAAGGATCGCGATCAGATATTCGAGCCATCGCCGAGGGGTTACTCCGAGGAATTGGCGCGCCATGTCTTGTTTCGCCCGAAAGGGCGCGTGGATGGATCAATTGTGCCTGATAAACTTGCCCTTCGTCCCGGTCAGCGAATTGTAGATGGTTTCGATGAAAGCGTCCGTATTCACGAAACTACCACTCCATTTCTGCCAGGCCGCCAGGATCTTTTCCTGTTTCATTTGGTCGAGGGTCTTGTGGCCGGCGAGCGCCTTTTGAACGACCGCCGTCGTTTCCCGCAGCATGCGTGCAAAGGCGCGAACGTCATCGAGATTGGAAAGAGCTCCGTGGCCTGGGATCACTTTGACGTCTGCGGGCAGTTGTGCGGCGACTTTTTCGCAAGCGTCGGCCATGCCCTCGACCGTGCCGCCGCTGGCCACGTCGACGAACGGGAATCCGTAGCGGACGAAGTCATCCCCCATGTGCACCACATTGTTGTTCGGGAAGAAAATAATGGAGTCGCCGTCGGTGTGGCCAGCCGGGAAATGCAGCGCTCGGATGTCTTCGCCGTTGAGGTGAACCGTCACGTCATTCGCGAAGGTGATGATCGGGAGGGCGGCCTTTGGCTGGGGTGGATTCTGGGTCTGGATGGAACCGCCGTTACCGCCGGGACCGCCCGTCTCGAGGCGCTTGCGCACGTTATCGTGGGCGATGATGGTGGCGCCGGTAGTGGCCAAAGGCAGGTTTCCGCCGGTGTGATCGCCATGAAAATGAGTGTTGATAACGAAACGCACCGGCTTGTCCGTGATCCCGAGGTTGTGCAGCGCTGCCTGAATTTTTTCGGCCAACGGTGCAAACTCGTCGTCCACGATGACGATGCCGTCTTCGCCCACCGAAGCCGCAATATTGCCCCCCTGCCCCTCGAGCATGTAGATATTGCCGGAGACTTTTGTGACTTTGATTTCTACCTTGGAGAAATCCTGTTGCTGCTGAGCAAATGCCAGAGCGGGCCAGAGCAGCCAGCTGATCAGCATACGTTTCCACATCGGCCGTTCCCCTTCCTTGAAGTGCGGGGATTCTACCACCGAAATCTCGCAACTGGGGAAAGCCGAACTTCCGCGTTAGGATCGGTCTGCACATGACGGTCCTGCTGAACACGACTGTGAAATATCTGAAGGGCGTCGGTCCGGAGCGAGCCACTCTGCTCGAGCGACGGGGCATCGCGACGGTCGCGGATTTGCTCGCCTATCTGCCTTTTCGCTACGAGGATCGCATCCGGTTCACGCCTATTGCGGAAATGATTCCAGGGCAGTTTCATACCACGGTGGCAGAAGTGGGGAGCGGAGGAGGGAGGACGGTTCGCTTTGCGCGCGGACGGGGACCGGTTTTTCACGTGACCGTCAAAGATGAATCAGGCTCGTTGCACGCACGGTTCTTCCACGGCGCGTATCTGGAAGGTCGGCTCAAGCAAGGGCAGCGACTTGTCCTCCATGGGAAGGTCGGAGCCGATCCTTATCGGCCCGGACGACTCGAGATGGTGAATCCACAGATCGAACTCGTGGCCAGCGGCGACCAGCGGCCCGCCGATTCGACCGAAGTAGGCCGCATCGTCCCGATCTATGAGGCCATCGGCGCGATCAGTTCGCGCCTGCTGCGGCGGATCATCTATGGTGCCCTTATGAACCTCCCGAGCCAGCTGCCCGACCCACTGCCCGATGAGATTCGCGAGCGATGGCGCTTCCCGACCCGGCGGGAGGCTTTGCTGTACTCCCATTTTCCGCCGAAGAACGAAAGCCTGGCATTGCTGAACGATTTTCGCAGCCCCGCTCAGGTGCGGCTTATTTTCGAGGAGTTTTTCTTCTACCAGCTTGCGCTGGCCCTGCGCAGGCAGCGGGAGCACCGCGAGCGGGGCATCGCGATGAGGGTCCGCGAACCAGAGATTCGCGAGGCCGTAAAGCGTATCCTCCCGTTTAAACCGACGCCCGCGCAGAAGCGCGTGCTGGCCGAGATTGCGGCGGATCTGGAAAGGCCCCATCCCATGCATCGTCTGCTCGAAGGGGATGTGGGAAGCGGGAAGACGATCGTGGCGCTCGAGGCGGCGACCATCGTGATCGAAAACGGCTACCAGGTG
>Ga0187769_10000400_pt1 | contig 23791 bp, 16 predicted proteins | sample 0116_SJ02_MP02_1_FD_133140 | JGI IMG/M metagenome (GOLD analysis project Ga0187769, IMG submission 133140) | Tropical peat soil microbial communities from peatlands in Department of Meta, Colombia - 0116_SJ02_MP02_10_MG | ecosystem: Environmental > Terrestrial > Soil > Wetlands > Peat | place... | reverse complement strand
CTGGCGGCAGAGACTTCCGGCCCAACAAGCCGGCGCGTCGAGGTTGCTAGGCGCTTCCTCCACTGCTCGTGCCTGGTCACTGCCCCTGAGCGAAGGACGGGGGCTTTTTTCGGGGCTTTGTCCTCTGCCTCTCTTCAAGGCGTTCGAGGAGTCTCTCGGTGCTCGCAGAGCTTCTAGGGCCCGCAGCTTTCGAAAGTTCGTTGCCCGCTCGGTCCCTATCCTTTGCAAGCAAGAAATACGCTGCATGCCAATGGAATGCTGTGATCTGCGTCACCCTTCTTTATTGCGCGCCTTGTGACCAGACTCACTGCGTCCTGGCACCATTGGAAATATTCTGGCTCAGATTTTAAGCCCGGCGTGACGATTCGAGATCTTCAGCGGGACATGGAACTGGCCCATTGCGCACCATAACCTAGGGGCCTGGGACGCGCGGCTTAAGCATGCTCTGGATCAAAGCTCTCTCCAACAAGGTGCGGTTCGCAGCCGTTCTTCTCGTTGCTGCGCTCCTTTTTGTGTTGGCGCCGCGCGTTGCTTTAGGGCGCGGATCGTCGACACCTCCTGAAACCAGCCAGCAGCTGAGTGGCGCGGGCGTCACGTCGCTCCGGGATATTCTTGAAGCAGGAAGACTGGCGGACCTTCACTGGCCCGAGTTTGGATCACTCCGTGCGCCTGCTCTGAGCTTCTACGAGTCGGGGGAGTTTTCGCTCGCGTGGTTCTCTGACGCGCGGCCGACAGCGCAAGCTCTCGCTATAGTCGGACTTCTCGAGCATGCCGAAGAAAAGGGACTCGTTGCTGATGACTACGACGGACCCGCGTGGGCAGACCGGCTCGCAGGGTTCAACGCCCAGGGCACTCACCCCGAAGAAGCCGACATGATTAGGTTCGATGTCGCCCTGACGGTTTCCGCGATGCGATACGCGTCGGACCTGCACCTCGGGCGCGTAGATCCGAGCAGTTTCGGGTTCTCGACGGAACGCAAGCGGAAACAGTTCAGCCTATCGCAATTCTTGCGAGAAAGCGTCGTGAATTCCACAGATGTCGCTGCAGCCTTTGAAGAGATCGAGCCTCCCTATGAAGGATACGACCGCACCAAAATCGCGCTGCAGAGATATCTGGAGATCGAGAAGCAAGACGACGGCACGCCGCTTCCTGCGCCGGAGAGGGTGGTCGTTCCGGGGGACGTCTATTCCGGCGTGCCGCGCCTCGGCCGCTTATTGCGGCTCCTGGGAGACTTGCCGCCCAGGGCTTCCATCAGGCGAAACGGACAAATCTACAACGGCGCACTCGTCTCCGCGGTAAAGAGCTTTCAGAGGAGGCACGGCCTAGACCCCGACGGCCGGATCGGTCCTCTGACTTTGAACCAGCTCAATAAGCCTCTCCGGAACAGAGCCCTGCAGTTGGAACTCACGCTGGAGCGCTGGCGCTGGCTGCCGCAGAAATTTGAAGAGCCGCCCATCATCGTGAACATCCCCGAGTTCGTTCTTCGCGCCATGGATGAAAACTTCCACGCAGCCTTGACGATGAAAGTTGTTGTCGGAATGGCCGTGAACTGGAAAACGCCGGTCCTGTCCGCGGAGATGAGAAGCATCGTGTTTCGGCCGTACTGGAATGTGCCGCTTGCCATTCAACAGAACGAGATTCTGCCGGAGCTTGAGGCCGATTCCGAGTACCTTTCGAAAAACGACTACGAAATCACGAACTCGCGAAGCGAGCCCGTGGACGTTGATCCCAGGGACAAGGATGTCCAGGAAAAGCTCCAGTCCGGCGAACTGCTCGTCCGTCAAGTGCCGGGGCCCCGCAATTCACTCGGCCTCGTCAAATTCGAATTCCCGAATCCCTATGACGTCTATATGCACGCCACGCCGGCCCGAGGCCTGTTCACACAGAGCTCGCGCGCCTTCAGCCACGGATGCATCCGCGTGGAACAACCGGAGGAGCTTGCTGCCTGGGTTTTAAGAAACAACGGCGACTGGACGCCGGAGCGCATACACGCGGCCATGAACGGCTCCGAGACGTTTCGCGTCTCACTCCAAGAGCCAGTCCCTGTATTGATCGTTTACGGAACTGCTATCGTGCTCCAGAACGGCGAGGTTCACTTCTTCGAGGATGTGTACGGTGAAGACGCAGCTTTGGAACAGAGGCTGGCCGCGCGCTACGCTCCGGCTCCGTAGCGCTCGCCCTCTGCACTTTGCAACTAGTGCCGGAACTTCCCGACCAGCTCGGCATGTGCCAAAACATGCCCCTTCATGGCATGTTCGAGTTCCGCCTTGCTGGCTCCAGATTTGAGGTTCGTTTTAGAGTCAAGCGCATACAGCTTGAAAAAGTAGCGGTGCGCATTGCCTCGCGGAGGGCATGGGCCGTTGTAGCCGACCTTTCTGAAGTCGTTTCGTCCTTGCTGTGCTCCGTTGGCTAGCTGATACTCGTGCGGCACCGCTTCGGGCAGTTCGCGCAGACCGGCCGGGAGGTCGTAAATCACCCAGTGAACCCAGGTGCCAGCTGGCGCGTCGGGGTCGTCCACGATCAAGGCGAACGCCGCTGTTCCCTTTGGGGGGTCGCTCCACGTCAGCGCCGGGGAAACATCCGCTCCGTCGCACGTAAACTTCTTCGGGATATCCGTTCCCGGGAAATCGGAAGCGCTCAATCGGAATGGCATATCGTAAGACCTCCGGCAGGCCGTTCTGGTTTTATATGCCCTTCTGTTCGTGCTTCGTCAAGGCAGGATAGGTGCAAACGAATTTCCTCAGCGGTGATGCGCATTACGACGTCCCGTGATTATAATCACGCTCAAACACAAATCCCGGAACTACTCTTGGGTCCATCTAAAGATACCGTGATCCTGCAATGACCTGGGAAACGATCAAGAAGTCCGCGCGGGACTGGGCGGTGCCCCCGAACCTGCGGGATTACGATGAGGCGCGCAGAACCTTCTCCTGGGAATCGGCTCTGCGCGAGCTCGATGGCCTTCCTGAAAACAAGGGCTTGAACATTGCCCACGAGGCCGTCGACCGCCACGCGAATACTCAGCGCCGAAGCAAGCTCGCCATCCGCTGGCTCGGCAAGAATGGCGAAGTGCAGGATTACACCTATGGTCAGCTTCAAGAGCTTACGAATCGCTTTGCAAATGTTCTCCAGAACCTCGGAATAGGCAAGGGAGACCGCGTATACATCCTGGCTGGCCGGATCCCCGAGTTGTACATCGCGGCTCTCGGCACGCTGAAGCATCGGGCCATCTTCTGCCCGCTCTTCTCGGCCTTTGGTCCAGAGCCCATTCGTGCGCGCCTCACTATTGGACAGTCGAAAGTGCTTATCACGACGCAATCCCTCTATGAGCGGAAAGTGAAGCCGATTCGTTCGTCGGTTCCCTCGCTAGAACACATTTTGTTGATTGGGGATGATCATCAGGCCACGAATGTCCCCGGCACACTCGACTATCGCCAGCTTATGGACCAGGCGGCGGACACATACGTCATTCAACCAACGTCCCCGGATGACGTGGCTCTTCTGCATTTCACGAGCGGCACAACGGGCACTCCCAAAGGAGCCGCTCACGTCCATGGAGCGGTGATCGCGCACCACATCACTGGCAAACTCGCGCTCGATTTTCACAAGGACGACATCTTCTGGTGTACCGCCGACCCGGGATGGGTGACAGGCACTTCTTACGGCATCATTGCGCCGCTGACGAACTGCATCACGAGCATCATTGACGAGGGAGACTTCGACGCCGAGCGATGGTATGGGATACTTCAGTCCCAGAAAGTCACGGTTTGGTATTCCGCTCCGACGGCGATACGCATGCTCATGAAGGCGGGTCCCGAAATCGTCCGCAAATACGATTTACGCTCCCTCCGTTTTCTGTCAAGCGTCGGTGAACCGCTGAATCCGGAGGCTGTCGTGTGGAGCAAAGAGGTGTTCGGGCTGCCGTTCCATGATAATTGGTGGCAGACCGAAACCGGGGGAATCATGATTGCCAACTTCCCTGCGATGGATATTCGGCCCGGCTCAATGGGTCGCCTTCTGCCGGGCATTGAAGGCACAATCGTACGACAAGCTGAGAATGGCGCAGTTGAGGAAATCCGGGAAGCTGGCATCCAGGGGGAACTCGCTCTGCGCCCGGGTTGGCCGTCTATGTTCCGGGCATACTGGGGAGAGCCGGAGCGCTACAAGAAATGCTTTTCGGGCGGCTTTTATCTCACCGGAGATCTTGCCAGACGCGATGAGGACGGGTACTTCTGGTTCATCGGACGCAAGGATGATGTCATCAAGACATCGGGTCATCTCATCGGACCATTCGAAGTGGAAAGCGTCCTGATGGAGCACAAGGCGGTCGCCGAGTCCGGAGTCATAGGAAAACCCGATCCCGTGGCGCTAGAGATCGTGAAAGCCTTCGTTGTCCTGCGCAAGGGATTCGAGCCGACCGAGGATTTGCGCCGCGAGCTTTTGGGATTCGCTCGCTCGAAGCTGGGGGCCGTCGTGGCCCCAAAGGAAATCGAGTTTGTCGCCTCCGTCCCGCGGACGCGCAGCGGAAAGATCATGCGACGCCTGCTGAAGGCCCGGGAATTGGGACTGCCGGAGGGCGACACCTCCACGCTGGAAGCCAGCTAAATGTGCGCCACCACGCTTTCGCAACGTCCGCCTGTTGACCGGGAGCATGCCCTGTTCCTGCTCCGGGAAATGCTGCGCATCCGCCAGTTCGAGGAGAAGGCGGCGGAGATGTACAGCCTTCAGAAGATTCATGGCTTCCTCCATTTGTATATCGGCGAGGAAGCAACCGGTGTGGGCGCCATGCAGGCTTTTTCGTCAGACGACGCCATTGTAGCGACGTACCGAGAGCACGGCCAGGCGCTGGCGCGCGGGATCCCCGCCCGCGTCCTGATGGCCGAAATGTATGGAAAAGTTACCGGATGCAGCCGCGGACACGGCGGCTCGATGCACTTCTTCGACGCGGGCAAACGCTTCTATGGCGGCTACGCGATTGTGGGTGGTGGCATGCCGATCGCCGTCGGCATCGCGCTAGCTGAAAAACTCCAGGCGGGAAAAAGAATCACTGCTTGCTACTTCGGAGACGGAGCGGTCGCTGAGGGCGAGTTTCACGAATCGCTGAACCTCGCGGCGCTTTGGAAGCTTCCTGTGGTTTTCCTTTGCGAGAACAATCTTTACGCCATGGGGACGGCCTTGTCTCGCCACCAGGCGCAGCCGGATATCAGCCGCAAAGCAGGCGCCTATGGCCTGCCTTCCGAAGCCGTGGACGGAATGGATGTTCTCGCCGTCGAAGCAGCTGCGAGGAAGGCCGCGGAATATGTCCGCAGCGGAGCAGGCCCTTTCCTTCTGGAGCTGCGAACCTATCGCTTCCGAGCGCATTCGATGGCCGATCCCGACCTTTACCGCATGAAAGCAGAAATTGAGGAATGGAAGAAACGCGATCCGATCACGCTCTTTGAATCTCGACTCCGGGAATGGGGATTCTTGCCGGACGCGGATCTCGATCGCATGGAAGCGGAAATCGCCGCCGAGATTGAAGATGCCGTCCAATTCGCGGAAGCGAGCCCTCCCGAGCCCGTGGAAGACCTGTTGAAGGATGTCGGGGGGCAGGCAACAACGTGACCAGGATGACCTATCGCGAGGCCGCACGGGCGGCCATGCGCAAAGCCCTTCGTGACGACCCGCGAGTCTTTCTGATGGGCGAGGATGTCGGCCGCTATGGAGGAGCCTTTGCGGTCAGCCTCGGGCTGCTCGATGAGTTCGGGCCCGAACGAATCCGCGACGCCCCACTTTCGGAATCGGCCTTCGTGGGAGCCGGTATCGGAGCTGCACTGGCCGGAATGCGCCCGATTGTCGAGATCATGACCATCAATTTCAGCATGCTGGCCATGGATCAGATTCTGAACAACGCGGCGGCCCTAAGGCACATGTCCGGCGGTCAGTTCAATGTCCCGCTCGTTGTGCGCGTGGCCACCGGAGGTGGTCGCCAGATGGCGGCGCAGCATTCGCATACTCTCGAAGGCTGGTACGCGCACATCCCCGGAATCAAGGTGTTGACGCCCGCGACCGTGCCCGATGCCTACGGCATGTTGCTCGCGGCGCTGCGGGAACCCGACCCGGTCTTCATCTTCGAGCACGCGACGCTTTATCCCATCGAGGGGGAGGTTGACGAAGCAGCGCAACTCTTCGATATCGCTCATGCGTGCGTAATCCGGCCGGGAACTGATGTCACGCTGATCACTTACGGCGGAACTCTCGGCAAAACAATGCAGGCGGCCGATGAGCTCGCGGGCAATAGCATTAGCGCGGAAGTAATTGACCTGCGATCGCTGCGCCCTCTGGACACGGCGACAATCCTAGCTTCCGTTGCCAAAACGCACCGCGCCGTCGTGATTGACGAGGCCTGGCGCACCGGGAGCTTTTCCGCCGAAATCAGCGCGCAGATCATGGAAAACGCTTTCGACGATCTCGATGCCCCCGTTGCGCGCGTTTGCAGCGCCGAGGTGCCCATGCCCTATGCAAAGCACCTCGAGGCGGCGGCGCTTCCGCAGGCCGAGCAGATTGTCCGCGCCGCCCAGGAGATTACTCCTCGTCATGGCTGAGTTCGTGATGCCGCAGCTGGGGGCGGATATGAGCGCAGGCAAGCTTCTAGGCTGGCGAAAGCATGTCGGCGAAAGCATCCGCCGCGGTGACATCATCGCGGACGTTGAGACGGATAAGGCCGACATCGAAGTAGAAGTTTTCGCCACAGGCGTTATCGAGAAAATCCTTGTCCAGCCGGGAGAAAGGGTTCCCGTCGGAACAGTTCTCGCTGTCATCCGCGAGGAAGGAAAACCTGCGAAGCCCGAAGCTCCCGTTGTACCAAGAATTGGTGCGGCAGAGGCGGCTCCCCCGAAGCCACCCCCTCCTGCGATCCCTCCGCGTCCCGCTGCACCACCGGGCGAAGCCGGCCGAATCCACATCTCCCCTGTTGCCAGAAAGCTTGCCGCTGACCTCGGCGTTGACGTGACCTCCTTGACTGGAACAGGGCCCGGCGGGCGGATCACTCTGGAAGATGTACAGAAAGCGGCGGAGGCAAAGGTTGCGCGGCCTGCGCCGGGCGAGGAGCTGGACAAGCGCGCCCGCATGCGGCAAGCCATCGCTGCGGCGATGGCAAGGTCGAAGCGAGAAATCCCTCACTACTACCTGAGCACCGCGATTGACCTGAGCCGCGTCATGACCTGGCTCGCTCAGGAGAATCTGAAGCGCTCCGTGGAGGATCGCTTGGTCTACGGTGTGCTCCTCCTCAAGGCTGTCGCTCTGGCGCTGCGCGAAGTCCCTGAGTTGAATGCCGTGTGGAGCGGAGGCAAGGTCGTTCAGTCATCAGACATCCACGTCGGAGCAGCAATTTCCCTGAGAGGCGGCGGGCTGGTCGCTCCCGCGTTGCACTATACGGACCGCCAGTCCCTTGACGAGCTCATGAAAAACTTTCGCGACCTTGTCATGCGCGCGCGCGCCGGGTCGCTGCGGAGTTCCGAACTGAGTGATCCGACGATCACCGTCACCAGCCTCGGAGAGCAGGGCGTGGACGCCGTCTTCGGCATCATCTATCCTCCGCAGGTTGCGTTGGTGGGGTTTGGCAAAATTGTGGAGCGTCCCTGGTCCTCGGACGGCCAGATTGTCTCTCGCCCCGTGATGACGGCCACGCTGTCAGGCGATCATCGCGTTACCGACGGCCATCGCGGCGGCCTCTTTTTGGCCGCTGTTGACAGGCGCCTGCAGGAACCGGAGAAGCTATGACGCAGGAGGAGATCAGGCAGACAGTCCTTCGCACCCTCGGTCAGATCGCTCCCGAGGCCGATCTGTCGCAGCTTAAGCCAAATCTGAGAATCCGCGACCAGTTGGACATCGATTCCATGGATCTTCTGAACTTCGTCATCGGACTTCACAAGGAATTCAAACTGGAAATTCCCGAAGCCGACTACCCAAAGCTCGCAACCTTGGACGGTTGCGTCGAATATCTGGCCTCCCACAAAACGAGCTAGAGCTTTCCAGCAAATGCAACCGTCGCTTCTCGGCGGATAGCGAACTCCTTTTCGAGCGCGCTCAGCGTGTCTATGATCCCCGTGTAAGACAATTCCGCGTGCGAGGCCATCGTTGCGCCGATGAATCCTTGACGGCGCCACTCGTCGGCTTTCTCTTGAACCTTCAAACGCGTCGCGTCCCACGCCATATTTCCGAACATGTCCACGTATTCGCGCGTGAACGCGCCGGCGCCGTCCATCGAAAAGGCCAGGCAGGAAACCAGTGGCAGGCAATACGCGCCTCCCACAGGAGTGTTGATGCCCACCGGCATCAGCGGCATCACATGTGAACCGCGGCAATCCCCGGTCACGAAATGTCCGAGCAAATAGGGTTCGACCACTTCCTCGGGCGCGGGGAATATTCCCTGCGTGCGCACAATGGCCACGGGGTCATCCTTCCCTGTGTATTTTCCTGCGATGTTGTGTAGCCGCGTGGCGGAAACGGAAACGATCTGTTCGCCGGGGCTGTAGCGCGAGTGAATCGCCTCAATCGCGAAACGATCCGGATTCTGCAACAGGCAGGCGACATCCCACACGCGTTCCGGAACCTCCAGCGTGATCACGCGGTCGCCGTCCTTGGCCTTGTAGTCCATGTCGATGATGGTGAGCGTGAACCCTTTGTGCATTTTCGGACTCAAGAGCAGGCCGCCGTTGTGCATGGGATCGCAAAAGACGGAGTAGAGAGGGAACGTGTAGGCTCCGGGGCCGCACTTGTCGGCGGCGAAGATCAGGAAAGCCTCGGCGGGCCGGTCCTTGCTCCTGGGATCGCGTTCGAATTCGATTTCCGCCACGGCCGGTCCCGCGCCTCGCACGTTTCCAGAGGGCGCGTCCACGAGCAGATCTTGTCCAGCGCCGTAGAGGCCCTGTTGTTTGGCGTCCTCAGCGGCGGCGAGAAAGCATTGCCAGGCGAAGCCGTGAATCTGGCTGTCGCCTGTTCCTCGCCTGTGACTCATGATCATGGCGAGGTCGTCTCCTGTGTAGGTGAGGATGGCATCCACCAGCAGGCTTCCCAACTTGCCTCGCATGCGCGACCGGACATCGGCGAGCATCTGTTCCGATGGCCTGGTATGTCCGCCGATGGACCCTACATCAGCCTTGATCACCGAGAGCGTTATCTTGCTCATAGGACACCTCTTCAGTTCTCAGTTCAGCCTTCATTTTAGGAGGTGTACTACTTCCGTCTGTGATGCCCATCACGAGGGAGAAATGCCGATGGGACTTTCCGTGGGCGGGAAGGCCCAGCGTCGCTGCTCACGCCTTTTCAGATTGCGATGAGAGCCATGCCTCTGCCGCGGCCACAGTGCGGAAAGTCTGGACCACGCGGAAAAAGTTCCCCGCCATCACCTCAAACATTCTCATCATGCCGAAGAGCGCCTCGCGGTCTGCGACGATCGCGCATGCGCCGACGGGGACCCTATCGCGGACCTTCTTCATTTCGGAGGTGACGCTCAAGAGGTGGCTGGCGCTCGGCAGAGACGTCAATTCGCTCAAGTCCAGCAAAACGTTCGCGAGCTCGTGGGCCTTGGGATCCTGCGCCAACGTCCGGAAATGATCGACAACCTCTTGAACCTTCACGTCCCCGACGCATCTCGTCCGACGAATCCCCTTGTCAGCGTCGATCTCATAGATTACGGGCACGGCTATTTCTAGTCCGTCAATACTCCGCTATACAGCCGTTGGGCTGAGGATACGCTTGGACGTGAAGCCTGGCAACCCGTTAAGTCTCCTGTAACCGTTTTGAATCCTTGGCCGCATGCCAGACTGATTCATTGAACACGGAGCGTGAACCCGTCGGTGGCAACCCACCGCGCCGTCTTGGTATCCTTTTCGATAACGGATAGGCGACTATTTGCTGTGTGGATTGACCACTGAAAGGGGTCGGCAATGAGCACGTGGAATCGCTTCTCTCTCGCAATCATCCTTGCAGGCAGCCTCGCGGGCGCCGCCGCGGCCCAAACGCAGACGGCTGATCGGACTCAGCAGCAGACCGGCAGTTCCACATCCGGACAGGTGACCACGATAGGACAAGCCGTGGATCGCATCACCGCGCGCGAGCACGACGAAAATGCCGTCATCCGGCGCTACAACCCGATCGTTGAGACCTACGTGCAGGACATGAAGGCCGATGCCGAGCTGGGCGCAGTCCCCGTCAAAGATCACTACTATCTCGGCCAGGCCGAGCTGATGAACGGCCTCGCCGACAAGTCCATGCTGGACAAGAAGAAGAAGGGCAAGACGGAGGAAGAGAGCCTTCTTTCGCGCAAGAGCGGGTCCTCTGACAATACCTATGACCCGCAGGGATTCCTGCAGATGATTTACGTCGACGAGAACGGGTTCGACCGCGAGCACTATCAGTTCGACTACGCGGGCCGTGAATTCCTCGGCGAAGTCCGGTGCCTCGTCTTTGACGTCACGCCGCTGCCGAAATCCGGCAAAGGCCGCTTCTACGGGCGCATCTGGGTCGAGGATCAGGGATACGCGATCGTTCGATTCAACGGCACGTTCACCAATGGCGGAGAAGAGAGCAGCGGCAATCTGCACTTTGACAGCTGGCGACTGAACATGCAGCCCGATCTATGGCTGCCGGCTTTCGTCTTCAGCGAGGAGCTGGAGCAGAAGAATTCAAAGGGAGAACCCACCCATTTCAAAGCGCAGACTCGCCTCTGGGGCTACGCGCTGAAGAGCACGGAGCATGAGCCCGGATTCAACGAGTCATCCATGCCGTTGCCGTCGGCGGACGACGTGAACGGCGCCAGCGCGCAAGACCACTCACCCATCGAGGTGGAGCGCGAATGGCAGCATCGCGCGGAAGTGAATGTCATTGCCCGCCTGGAGCGCATCGGCCTGCTTGCCCCTGTCGGGGAAGTTGACAAGGTTCTCGAGACGGTCATCAACAATCTCGAGGTGACGAACAATCTGGACGTCGAACCCGACGTTCATTGCCGCGTGCTCCTTACCGGCACGCTCGAATCCTTCTCCATCGGGCACACTATCGTGATCAGCCGCGGCCTGCTGGATGTTCTTCCTGACGAAGCCAGCCTCGCTACGATGCTGGCACAGGAACTGGCGGAAGTGATCGTAACCAAGCCGTCCACCGATCAATGGGGGTTCAACGACACGACGAACGTTTCGGCCGCCGAAGCTCTGACGCGCTTCTCGTTCAAGGCCACGTCGGCGGAAGCCGATATGGCCAACCAGAAGGCCATCGAGTTCCTGAAGCATTCCCCCTACAACGACAAACTCGCGAACGCTGCTCTGTTTTTAAAGCAGCTTCAGGCCGATTCGAGCGCGCTTCCCTCCCTCATCAACGCGCGCCTCGGCAACAGCGTGGAGCTCAGCTCGGCGCTCTTGAACATGGGGCCGGCGCTGCAGGCGGACAAGCTGGATCAGATCGCGGCGTTGCCGCTCGGCGCTCGGATCAAGATGGACCCGTGGAGCGACCGCGTCGAACTGGTGAAGGCCAAGGCCGTCTCGTTGCATTCGGCTCGCGAGAAGATGCCGTTTGAGATCACGCCGTTCATGCCTTTCCTTACGCGCTATCAGGACGCAAAGCGGCCCGGAAAGCAGGACAGCTCCTCCCTTGCGAGCAAGGACGCCTCGCGGCGCTAGCTGACACGTTCCTCTAGGCCCACAGGGCGCAACGATGGGTCGGGGTGCGCGCCAGGCTTGCGCAGGTTCTCGCCTGGGACCTCCAAGAGAATTTCTCCTAAATATCATCTGACGATAAGAGTGTGATGAAGGCCGCTTGCTATAGCTCCCTTCCTGCGGCTTCTCCAAATGATCCTCCGGAGTACCGCCTGGAAGTCGATCGCATGGCCCCGCGGCGACTCACGGCGCATGGTACCCTAGCCGATCAGGAGATAGACGCAGGAACGAAAGGCTCTACCGCCATGAGCAGCACGATTGCGAATGCCACACGGTCTATTCCAACCGGGCCGCTCGCACCGGATGAACTCCGCAAGCTGGACGCCTACTGGCGCGCCGCGAACTACCTTTCCGTGGGGCAAATCTACCTCTACGACAACCCCCTGCTCCGCCAGCCCCTCAAGATCGAGCACGTCAAACCCCGGCTGCTCGGACACTGGGGCACCACTCCCGGCCTGAACTTTATCTATGCGCATCTGAATCGCTTGATCAAGAAGCTGGACCTGAGCGTGATTTTCGTAACCGGTCCGGGACACGGCGGACCAGGTCTCGTCGCGAACACGTATCTCGAGGGAACGTACAGCGAGATTTATCCCAACATCTCGCAGGACGCCGACGGGATGAAGCGTCTGTTCAAGCAATTTTCCTTTCCAGGAGGAATTCCGAGCCACGTCGCCCCCGAAACGCCGGGCTCGATTCACGAAGGCGGCGAGCTGGGCTACTCCATCGCGCACGCTCATGGCGCTGTATTTGACAACCCGGACTTGCTGGCCTGCTGCGTTGTTGGAGACGGAGAAGCGGAGACCGGCCCGCTCGCGGCGAGCTGGCACTCGAACAAGTTCTTAAATCCGATTCGCGATGGGGCTGTTCTTCTGATTCTTCATCTGAACGGATACAAGATCGCGAACCCCACAATCCCCGGAAGGATGACGGACGAAGAGCTCGAGCGGTACTTCACCGGCTCCGGATACAAGCCGTATTTCCTGGAGGGCGACATACCCTTCGATATGCACCAGCGGATGGCGGCCACTCTCGAAACTGTAGTCAAAGAAATCCGTACCATTCAAAGTGCGGCGCGTGCATCCGGCATTGCAAACCGTCCGGCGTGGCCCATGATCATCCTGCGAACTCCCAAAGGTTGGACGGGCCCCAAGATGGTTGACGGCAAACCCGTCGAAGGCACCTGGCGCGCGCATCAAGTGCCGCTATCCGAGCTTGCTGAGCGTCCCGATCATCTGAAGCTGCTCGAAGAATGGATGAAGAGCTACCGGCCCGAAGAGCTGTTCGATTCGAATGGCAAGTTGATTCCGCAGCTCGCAGAACTGGCGCCGCAAGGCGCCCGCAGGATGGGATCGGTTCCTCAGGCGAACGGAGGAGTCCTGCTGCAGGACCTCGTGATGCCGGACTTCCGGGATTACGCCGTGAGCGTCCCGCGCCCGGGAACTGAAACTGCGGAAGCAACTCGTGTTCTTGGAAAGCTCTTGCGCGATGTGATGAGCCTGAACAAGGAGTCCAAGAACTTTCGAGTGTTCGGCCCCGATGAAACAGCCTCCAACCGGTTGGACGCGGTGTTTGAAGCTACGGACAAAGTTTTCATGGAGCCGATCCTCCCCACCGACGAACATCTCTCACCGAACGGCCGCGTGATGGAGGTTCTCAGCGAGCATCTATGCCAGGGATGGCTCGAGGGCTATCTGCTTACAGGCCGCCACGGCTTCTTCTCCTGCTACGAAGCTTTCATTCACATCGTGGACTCGATGTTCAATCAGCACGCCAAGTGGCTGAAGGTTACGCGGCAGATTCCGTGGCGCAGGCCCATCGCTTCGCTGAATTATTTGCTAACTTCCCACGTCTGGCGGCAGGACCACAACGGGTTCACCCATCAGGATCCGGGTTTCATAGATCACGTGGTGAACAAGAAGGCCGATGTTGTGCGCGTCTATCTGCCCCCTGACGCCAACACCTTGCTCGTGGTTTCCGATCGCTGCCTGCGAAGCCGCAATTACGTGAATGTGATCGTCGCCGGAAAGCAGCCGACCCTTCAGTGGCTGGATATGAATTCTGCGATCGAGCATTGCGCGGTGGGCGCGGGAATTTGGGAATGGGCGAGCACGGACATAGGGGTCGAGCCGGATGTCGTGATGGCTTGCGCTGGGGACGTCCCGACGCTTGAAACGCTCGCGGCCGTGGACCTTCTGCGCCAGCACTTCGCGGACATCAAGATCCGCGTCGTCAATGTCGTTGATCTGATGACCCTGCAGCCGCAAAGCGAGCACCCCCACGGACTCTCGGACATCGATTTCGATTCCATGTTTACATCCGACAAGCCGATCATCTTCGCTTATCACGGTTATCCCTGGCTCATCCACCGCCTGACGTATCGCCGCACGAATCACGATGGCCTGCACGTGCGCGGGTATAAGGAAGAGGGCACGACGACCACTCCCTTTGACATGGCCGTCTTGAACGACCTCGACCGGTTCCATCTGGCCGGAGATGCGATCGATCGGATACCGCGCCTGCGGGAAGTGGGCGCGCATTTCAAGCAGTTCTTGCGAAACAAGCTTGCCGAGCACAAGCAGTTCATCCGCGAACGCGGGGACGATCTTCCGGAAATCCGCGACTGGAAATGGCCATACTAGGCCATGAAGATACTCGTTCTGAATGCCGGGTCGAGCAGCCAGAAGATTTGTCTCTATGAGATCGGATATTCACTTCCAAGGAATCCGCCTGTGCCCCTTTGGGAGGCGCGAATCGAGTACAGCGGGACAAGCGAGCCTGCGCAGGTGTGGGTCAAAAACTCCAGCGGGGAAGTCCTCAAGGAGCAGCATCACGTCGATTCTCGCACTGCGGCCATTCGGCGCGTCTTGGAGCGCCTTTGGAACGGTCCGGCAAAGGTTATTGCAAACGCCTCCGCGATCGAAATCGTCGGCCATCGCGTCGTGCATGGTGGTCGAGAGTTCACGCAACCAACTCTTGTCACCAGAGACGTAAAGTCCTCGCTTGCTCGTCTGTCGGAACTTGCTCCGCTCCACAACGGTCCCGCCCTGGAAGGAATCGAAGTCGTCGAGAAGATATTCGGATCCGTCCCGCAAGTGGCCGTGTTCGATACCGCGTTTCACAGCCGGCTGCCTGACGCTGCCGCAACGTACGCGGGGCCGTACGAGTGGATCGGCGAAGGCATTCGCCGCTACGGTTTTCATGGCATCAATCACCAATACTGCTCAGAGCGCGCAGCCCAGCTCCTTGGCAGGCCGCTTCGAAGGCTTCGACTTATTACTTGCCACCTCGGAGCTGGATGCTCGCTTGCAGCTGTCCGCAATGGCCGGAGCATTGACACGACGATGGGCTTCACACCACTCGAAGGGCTCATGATGGGCACTCGCTCGGGCTCCGTCGATCCGGGTATATTGATTCACCTGATTCGCAGGCATGGTTACTCGGCGGAAGCGTTGGACGACATGCTGAACAGGAAATCCGGCCTCTTGGGAATCTCCGGCGTTTCGAGCGATATGCGCCAGTTGGTGGACGCAATGAGGCGAGGCAATCGCCGCGCGAGGCTCGCATTCGAGATGTTTGTCCATCGGCTGTGCGCCTGCATCGGTTCGATGCTCGCGTCGCTCGGCGGCGTTGATGCGCTGATTTTCACGGCCGGAATCGGCGAAAATTCTGCGGAAGTGCGGGCGGCTGCCTGCAAGGCCCTCTCATTCCTGGGTGGCAAACTCGACGCGAAAAAGAACGCGCCATCGGGAGCTGACCGGGACATTTCGGTCCGTGGATCCGCTCTCCGCGTGCTGGTGATCCATGCCCAAGAAGACTGGGCCATCGCTCGCGAATGCTGGCGGCTCAGCCGGGCCAAGCGAGGTAGGTAGAAACGGCAAAACGAACTACCCTAGCTCCCCCGAATTCCGTAGGATTGCCAATTGCAACCGGCAAATCGAGGTCACATGCGCCCGATGCGCAAGGTCCTGATTCAAGAGGCGACCGTAATCACCATGGACCCTCGGCTGGGAGATTTGCGGCCGGGGAGCGTGCTGATCGAAGGTGACCGAATCGCCGCCGTAGGTCCGCACGTCGCACCGGGCGACGCCGAGATACTCGACGGGCGCGCGTTCATCGTTATTCCCGGCCTCGTGAACGCACACATGCACACCTGGCAGACGGGCCTGCGCGCGGTCTCCGCAAATTGGACTTTGCTCGAATACTTTCGCTGGATGCACGCCGGGCTGGCGACGCGGTTCCTTCCCGAGGACATTCGCATCGCAAATCTCGCCGGCGCGCTGAATCAACTGAACTGCGGCACAACGACGCTGGTTGACTGGTGCCACAACAATCCGACCCCCGCGCACACGGACGCGGCGGTTGAAGGCCTGCGAGAATCCGGGATTCGCGCCGCTTTCTTTCACGGCTCGCCGAAGCCCGATCCCAAGCCGGGCGAGCCGCACTTTTCCGAAGTGCCGCATCCGCGGCGCGAAGTCGAACGCCTGCTGCGCAGGCCGTTCTCCTCGCGCGACCAGCTGCTCACGCTGGGACTCGCGATTCTCGGTCCGCACTATTCGACGCTGGACGTTTCGCTCCACGACTTCCGGTTGGCACGCGAGCTGGGATTGGTCGCCTCCATGCACCAGGGCGGCGGCCCGGCGAAAACGCCCAACGGCTGGGACGTTCTCGAGAGAGAGAAGCTTGTCGGCGACTACGTAAACATCGTCCACGGAAACGACCTCGCCGACGACCGGCTCGTGCGGTTTGTGGATCGCGGCGTGACATTCTCCGTAGCTCCGGAAAATGAAATGGCGCAAGGGCACGGACATCCGATCATTGGACGCCTGCGCAGACTCGGTGCCGCGCCTTCGCTGGGCGTCGATCTCGAAAGCGTGATTTCGGGAGATATGCTGACAGTCGCGCGAATCGCGCTATCGCATCAGCGTTCGCTGGACAACGCAGAAACGCGCGCCGCGAAGGGCACGATCCCGGAGACGTCCACGATTCCAGTGCGCGACGCGCTCGCGTGGATCACCGTCGAAGGCGCGCGGATGCTCGGCATGTCGGATCGCATTGGGACCATCACGCCGGGCAAGCAGGCGGATATCGTGCTCATCCGCGCTGATGCACTCAACCTCTGGCCGGTGCACGATCCTGTCGCGACCGTCGTGATGCAGGCCAATCTTGCGAACATTGACTCGGTGATGGTCGCGGGCGCGTGGCGCAAGCGCGGCGGCAGGCTGCTCTTCGACGATCTGGACCGCGTGAAGGCGGAGCTGCTGCGTTCCGGCACGAGAATTCTCAGCGAGGTCGGCTGGCGGCCGGACTCGCGTCAGGCAGAAGCGCGCGAGCGGAGCGCCTCGAACTGAAGAAAGCAGAGGATACGCGGCATGAAAGTAGGATTCATCGGTCTCGGCAATATGGGATCGGCGATGGCTCGCAACCTGGTCAAAGCGAGCCACGCCCTGACGGTTTACAACCAGACGCGAAGCCGCGCGGAGGAGTTGCGAGCGCTCGGCGCAACGGTTGCAGCCACGCCCGCGGAGGCCGCCTCTAGTGTAGAGGCGCTGATCACGATGGTTGCGGACGACCGCGCGGTCGAAGACGTGATCTTCGGCCGCGGCCGGGTAATCGACGCGCTTCCGGTAGGTTCCGTTCACATCTCGATGAGCACGATGGGCGTGGCGTTATCGCGCCGCCTGGTCGAGGCGCATCGCGAGAAGAAGCAGTACTTCGTTGCCGCGCCGGTGTTTGGCCGGCCCGATGCGGCGGCTGCTGCGAAGCTTTTCATCGCCGCAGCTGGCCCCGCCGAGCAAATCAAACGGTGCCAGGGTCTCTTCGCGGCCATGGGGCAGAAGACCCTCGTTGTAGGAGAAGATGCGCCCGCTGCAAACCTGGTGAAAGTCGCTGGGAATTTTCTGATTACGACTGTAATCGAAAGCCTCGGAGAAGCGTTCGCACTGATTCGCAAGTCCGGGGTTGATCCAAACAGGTTTCTCGAGCTGCTGACGGAATCGTTGTTTGCCTCCCCGGTTTACAGGACATACGCGACGATGATCGCAGCGGACAACTTCGAACCCGTAGGTTTCCGCATGCAGCTTGGCATGAAAGATAATCGGCTCGTGCTTGCCGCCGCAGAAGAAGCTTCCGTGCCGCTGCCGATGGCGAGTCTCATACGCGATCGCATGCTGGCTGCCACGGCTCAGGGGATGGGCGAAGCGGATTGGGCGGCGATCGCCCGCATTTCATTCCAGGAAGCTGGATTGTAGCGAACGCGCAGCCAAGAAATCAGTCGTGAAACTCTATCGGCCCGCCCGCATCGCCTTTGCGTGCAGCGTTTTTCTAACCTGGCTCGGTTCTTCAAGGTCTGCGATTTTGTCGAACGACTCTGACGACGCCAGTGGCAGGATCGCCCGAATCGTCGTACCCTGATCCGGAGCGCTTTCGATTTCCAGGGTTCCGTTCAGCTGCCTTACGCGTTCGCGCATCCCGGCAATTCCAACGCCTAGCTGCGATGCCGTACTGATTGCGGGATCCATTTCCGGAAGGCCGCGCCCTTCGTCGGTCACCTCAGCGCGCACCAGCCCGTTTTCGCGCGCCAGCCTGATCGTCGCCGTCCGGCTTCCGGAATAGCGGTGAACGTTCGTGAGGGCTTCTTGCACGACTCGAAACACAGTCATCTCGATTTCCCGTGACTGCCGGCCGAAGTCCTTGGGAATTTCCACCTTCACTTCAATTTCGCTTCGCTCGGCGAAACCCTTCGCATACCATCGCAGTGCCAAGGCCAGTCCTGACTCGTCCAGCATCGGAGGATGCATCAAGTAAGAGATCGTTCGCACCTCGCGTATGGAGTCTCTGGCAAGCTCGTTGGCGGTCTGCAGGAGTCCATGGGCCAGCGTTTCTTTCTTCCCCAATTCCTCGGCGAGACGGCCAAGGACCATCTTGAGTGCGACGAGGCTTTGTCCCGCCGACTCGTGCAACGCCTGGGCGATCTGGCGCCGGTCGTCGTCGCGCGCACGCAAGAGTTCCTGCGAAAGACGATGAAGATCTCCTTCCGCCTTCGTCTGTTCCGTGATGTCCTGAAGGACGCCAATCGACCGCTCTGCTTTGCCGTCCGGTCCCGGAATGGGGAGACCGCGCGCCAGATGGACTCGAAGGCCGTGCTGGGGCGAAATGTATCGAGCCACGTATTCCCACGGACGGCACTCCGCGACGGCGCGGTCCCTGGTCTGCTGGGCTCTCTTGCGGTCTTTCGGGTGAAGTCTCTCCAAATACGATTCGACGGTCCATCCCTCGGCGGAGGTGAGACCATACATTTGCAACAGGTGCCGGGATAGGATCGCCTTCTGGGTCTTGAAGTCGTATTCCCAGCTTCCGAAATTTGCCATCTGCTCGGCCTGCGAGAGCAGCGCTTCGCTCTTTCGGAGTTTTTCTTCCTCTTCTCTGCGTTCAGTCACATCCTGTGACATCCCACGGATGCGTATAACACGTCCATTGCTGTCCTTGATGCCCACTGCGCGTGACTGGAAGATGCGGACGGCGCCATCAGCCCTAATGAAGCGTAGCTCGTTGTCAAACGAGTATCCGTAGGCTTTCATCTGGTCAGAAGACCGTGTGGCCTGCTCCCGATCTTCGGGATGAATCATCGTCATTCCGTGCCCGTGAGGTACCGGGCCTGTTTGCGGATCGAGGCCCAGCATTCGATAGAAATGGGGCGACCAGTGGAGCTCGTCCTTTTCGATATCCATTTCCCAGCTCCCCATATCGGCGAGCTGCTCGGCCTGGGTGAGCAAGGTTTCGCTTTTCTGCAGTTGGTTCTCTCTCTGTTTCTGCTCGGTGATGTCTGCGATCGTGGCGAGGACGCCGATGAGTTTTCCCTTTTCATCGCGCAAAGGAGTCAGCGTGTTGTTGCACCAGCCCTCCCGGCCCGATTTGGGCATTACGTAACGAATACCGCTCAGTGAAAGAACTTCCCCTGCGAGCGCTCGCTCCAGATGGGCGTACAGCCCCGCTTCAACCATGAATGGAAACACCTCCAGTGGGTGCTTCCCCAACAGCTCCTTTTCGCTCACGCCGCTCAACTGCTCCATGAATGGGTTCCAGTGCAGATAGCGCAGCTGAGAATCGTGGACAACGATTCCTTGATGGGAGCTCAGCAGAATCTGGCGGGTCAGGTCGTTGGCTATCTGGAGCGCACCTGGGCCGACGAAGCGGACGCTCGCCGGGCGGTGATTCCGATGAGGGCCGCGGGCCGGTCGCCCTTCCGCGCGAGCGGTCTTGCGCGACGCTCTTTGCCGCCCGCTTTTCGTGGCTGACTTTCTTCCCATTGGCCGGTGCAGCCGGATTGGACGCGCCTGAATCGCGCCCTCCCTAAAGGCCGCACGATTGGCGGTATTGGAACACCGGACCCTGCCAAAAAGCAACCCGGTGCTTGCTGACATTCAGGTTCCTGTCGCCTCGTGCTCATATAGACCTCCCCGTCCGTTCGAGATACATTGTTAATCGCATGTGCGGCATCTGCGGGGTCATCGGAGCCGAGTCGAAGGAAGCAGGGGAAGCCATCACTCGCCGGATGATGGGGGCGATGGTTCATCGCGGGCCCGACGACGAAGGGATCCTTCTTGCGCAGCCCGTGGCCGTCGGCATGCGGCGGCTCAGCATCCTCGATCTTCCCGGCGGCGCCCAGCCCATCTGGAACGAGACTGGAACCCTTGCAGTTGTATTCAACGGCGAAATCTACAATTTTGGGACGCTGCGCCAGCAGCTCGAAGGACGCGGCCACCGTTTTCGGACCCGTTCCGATACCGAGGTGATCGTTCACGCCTATGAAGAATGGGGCGACGGTTGTGTCGATCGGCTGCAAGGAATGTTCGCCTTCGCCGTTGTCGAATTGCCCGATGGACGCGGCGGCCGCCCTGCGCGCGTGTTCCTTTCCCGCGATCCGCTGGGCATCAAGCCCCTCTACTACGCGGTTGCTGATGGCGCGCTGCTCTTTGCCTCTGAAGTGCGCGCGCTTCTTGCAACGGGGCGCGTTCCCGCTCGCGTTTCTTCAGTGGCAATTCCCGCCTACCTGCTTTTCGGTTCCGCGTGCGAACCTGCGACGCTGGTCGAAGGCATAGCGTCTCTCCCTCCCGGCCACTCGATGACTGTTGATGCAACGGTCCCGGCGCGCGTCCCGCAACCGAAATGCTACTGGGATTTCACCCAAGCGGTGTCGCGAGTCGCGCGAGAGACACCCGAGTCTCCCGCGCAGGGTGTTCGCTCGCTCCTCGAAAATGCTGTCGCGAGCCATCTCGTAGCGGATGTTCCGGTCGGTGTGTTTCTGAGCAGCGGGCTGGATTCAACGGTTATCGCAGCGCTAGCCAGCCGCGCCCGGCAAGGCATTCACACTTTCACGGTGGCCTTTCCTGATGTGGAGTTCAGCGAAGCGGAAAAGGCCCGCCGCACAGCTGGTCGCCTGGGGACCGAACATCGCGAGGTCGAGATTTCCGACCGCGAGATGGTCGCGCGTCTCGATGCGGCCGTCGCGGCGTTCGACCAGCCCAGCATGGACGGCATCAACACCTATTTTGTTTCTTGGGCCGCGCGGCAGGCGGGGCTGAAGGTGGCGCTGTCCGGCCTCGGGAGCGACGAGCTGTTCGGCGGATACAGCTCGTTTCGCGCGACATCCAACGTTGCCCGCATGGCGGCACTTGCCCGTTTTGCTCCGCGCCCGTTGCGCACTGCACTTGCTGGCGCGATCTCGATCGAGGGGGTTTCCCCATCCACGCCGGATGCAGCTCGCAAGGCATCCGCGGCGTTTCTTGATCCTGATTCACTCCCGCATGCGTACTTCTTCACCCGGCTGCTTTTCACGCCAAGCACGGTCGAGCCCCATGCGCACGGCGCCTCCTCATGGAATACCTTGCCGTGGTGGGGATGGCTCTCCGATTCCGCCCGTGCGGCGCGCACGATGGATGATTTTACAGCCGTTTCATGGCTCGAGCTGCGCTCGTATCTTGTGAACACTTTGCTGCGCGACACGGACGCGATGAGCATGGTGCACTCGCTCGAGGTTCGTGTCCCATTCCTCGACTCGCCGCTCGTGGAATACGTGCTGTCGCTGCCGGAATCGGCCAAGCGCAGCTCTTCCCGGCCAAAAGCCCTCCTCATCGAAGCGCTCGGCGACCTTTTGCCTGACGAAATCATTGCGCAGCAGAAGCGCACGTTTACCTTTCCATGGGAGAAGTGGCTGCGGGGCCCGCTCGGGGAGCGCGTCGTGACGGGGTTGACGGACTGGTCGCCCGCCCTGGAATCGCACCTCGACGCCGGCTTCCCTATTGCAGTATGGAAGGACTACCTCAGAGGCCGGACAACCTGGTCGCGTCCGTGGAGCCTCTATGTTCTGAACGAGTGGGTAAAGAGAAATCTGCGCGCAGTTCCGGCGACCGATGGCGAACGGCGCAGCGCGGCTGCTGTGTCGCTCGCATGAATCGATGAGAAGCTGGACGGCGGCGTGAAGAAAAGACCCTCAGGCGAATGATTGTTCTTGGGATTAACGCGTATCACGCAAACGCTGCGGCTGCCATCGTGGTGGACGGGAGGCTCGTCGCCGCCGTCGAGGAAGAGCGCCTCAATCGCGTCAAGTACGCCGCCGGGCTGCCCGCGCGCGCGATCCAGTTCTGCCTTGACCAGGCAGGAGTGAAGCTCACGGAAGTAGATCACATCGCCGTTCCGCGCGATCCATGGGCGCGGCTCGGGACAAAGCTCCGCTTCGCCCTGCGCATGCCGAGGTTCGCGCTCGACCGCGCGCGTGTGATGAGGCGGTTCGCCGGCATCCGCGAGGATCTGGCAAACGCTTTCGAGATTTCGCCCGATCAAATTCGCGCACAGTTTCATCGCATCGAGCACCACACCGCCCACCTCGCAAGCACGTACTTTGTTTCCCCTTACGACCGCGCCGCAGTTCTTTCCGCCGATGGCCTTGGCGACTTTGCCAGTTCGATGTGCGCCGTCGGCGAAGGGGCGAAGATGCGCATCCTCAGCGAAGTGGCCTTCCCGCATTCGCTCGGGATGTACTACACCGCGCTCACGCAGTATCTCGGCTTCTGGAAGTTTGGCGATGAGTACAAGGTGATGGGCCTCGCGGCCTACGGCCGGGCCGAATTCCTCGACGAGTTTCGACGCATCGTCCGCGCGGATGGGCCGCTTTCTTTCCGCTTGGGTCTTGAATATTTCACGCATCAGAGCCAGGGCGCGGAAATGACCTGGCGCGATGCGAATAGCACGCCGGTCCTCGGGCGGTTGTTTTCCGAACATTTGGAAAAGCGCCTCGGGCCCGCGCGCAAACCGGAAGAACCGCTCACGGCGCGCCATCACAACCTTGCCGCCACGATGCAGGCGGCTCTTGAGGAAGTTCTCGTCTCGTATTGGAACGGCCTCGCGAAACGCAGCTGGCAGAAGGCCCTGTGCCTGGCCGGCGGCGTGGCTTTCAATTGCGTGGCGAACGGGCGAATCTTCGACACGACGCCGTTCGATAAGGTGTACGTGCAGCCCGCCGCAGGCGACGCGGGACTCTCGGTCGGAGCGGCATTCGCCGTGCATCACCAGATATCCGGCCGCCCGCGCGAATTCGTGATGGATCACGCCTACTGGGGGCCGCAGTTTTCGTCCGCGCAGATCCGCCGCGTTGCGCAGAGCGCGGCGGCCGGTGATGATGTCGAGATTGCGGAGATGGAAGAATCCGCGCTCGTCGAGTCCACCGCGCGCCACATTGCCGATGGAAAGATTGTCGGCTGGTTCCAGGGCGCCGCGGAGTGGGGCCCGCGCGCGCTGGGCAATCGCAGCATCCTGGCCGATCCCCGTCGCCCCGAAATGAAGGACATCCTCAACCGGCGCATCAAGCACCGCGAAATCTTTCGCCCGTTTGCGCCCTCAATCATCGAGGAGGCTGTTGGCGAATTCTTCGAAAAGACGCACCCTTCACCGTTCATGACGTTCGCTTATCCGGTGCGCCGTGAAAAACGCAGCGCGATTCCCGCGCCCACGCACGTGGACGGAACAGCACGGCTGCAGACGGTGAGCCGCTCAGCCAATTCGCTGTATTGGAAACTTCTGCGCGCCGTCGGCGACCGCACAGG
>Ga0187769_10000399_pt1 | contig 23811 bp, 22 predicted proteins | sample 0116_SJ02_MP02_1_FD_133140 | JGI IMG/M metagenome (GOLD analysis project Ga0187769, IMG submission 133140) | Tropical peat soil microbial communities from peatlands in Department of Meta, Colombia - 0116_SJ02_MP02_10_MG | ecosystem: Environmental > Terrestrial > Soil > Wetlands > Peat | place... | reverse complement strand
GTGACCTACCTGCCGCACGCCGACCTGCCGACGTTGCGCTCGGTGCTGGCCGAGACCGACGTGGCGATCCTGGCCTCCCGGTTCGACAACTCGCCGCTGACGATCTTCGAGGCGCTGTCCTCCGGCGTGCCGGTGATCACCAGCGACCGCGTCGGAACCTCGTCGTGGATCGCGCGCGAGGATGGATTGCTCTCACTTCCGATCGACGATCCGGCCGAGTTCGCCGCCGCAGCTGCCGCCGCGATGGCCGATGACGAATGGATGTCGACCGGCACTCGGGCCGCGGCGCGGATGCGCAGCGACTTCTCGCCCGAGGTGGTGACCGAGCGCCTGCTCGACTGCTACGCCCGGCTGATGGCGGAACGTTGCGTGAGCCTTCAGCCGCGTGCCCGGGCGGGCACACCGACCACGGTCGTGCCCTCCGGCACGTCGCGGGTCACGACCGCGCCGGCGCCGACCACCGAGCTGGCTCCGATCGCGAGCGCCCGGTCGTAGCCACCGTCCACCGTGACCGCGCCCGTCCCGAAGTAAGCCCCCCGGCCGACCTCGACCTTCCCCGAGACGTGCACGCCGGGGGCCAGCGTCGCGTAATCGTCGAGGCGCACGTCGTGTCCGACCGTGCAGTGCAGATTGATCTGGACGTGCTCTCCCACCCGAATGTCGGTCGTGAGCGTGCAGCGCGCGCAGATGACGCTGCCGTCGCCAATGCTGACCCTTTCGTGGTCGTACTCGACGGTGGGGTGCACGAGTGGAGGCGCCACCCGCAATCCCGCGGCCAGCGCCTGTCCCGCGAGTCGCTCTCTTAGCGCCGGGTCACCCACGGCGACCACGATTGCGGTCGCGGCGCCGCTCTCGCGCGCCGTCTCGGCCAGCCGGCGGACGGGAAGGCCATGCAGCTCGGTCAACGGATTCACGTCGTCGATGAACCCGACCAGGCGGAACCCGACTCCGCCCCAGCTGGCGCGTTCGGCCCACGCCGCGACCTCGCGCGCGAACCCGCTGGCGCCGAAGATGACCAGGTCGAGCCGATCGCGTGTGGCCATTGGGTCAGCCACCCCGCCGCACGCCGCGGCTCCTGGACGCCACCGCGAGCAGCTCCCGCGCGGACGTGCCCAGGATGTCGGCGGCCCGGACCTCGGCGCTCCGCGTCTGGTCGCGCTGCCGGTGGTCGATGCTCGAGCGCTCCTTGAAGTGGACGGCGACCGGGTCGGGCACGTGGTCGACGACCGCCCCGGTATCGCGAATCCGGCGCCACAGGTTCCAGTCGCCCGGCTCCTCCAGCAACCACGCATGCGGGTCGTAGCGCATGTGCGCGAGCCGCTGCGAGTACATCACCGTGGCATGGATGATCTCGCCGTACGCCAGCGGGGCGCTGCCGAGCAGGCGCCAGTCGCCCAGCGGGTACTCGGTCATCGCGCGCCCGTACACGAAATCGCCGTCGCTCGTGTGCAGACCCTGCAGGAGCCGCGAGATGTGATCGTGGGTGAAGGCATCGTCGTGGTCGAGCGGGGCGATGAATGCTCCGCGGGCCTCGTCGAGCAGGCGGTTGACCGCGAACGTTCCCGCGGTCTGCCAGAACGCCTCCGGCCAGGACGGATAGGTGGGCCGTTCGTCGAGCTCCAGATACCGCACCCGGGCGTCGCCGACCGCCTCCACCGCCGCTCGAGCGTGCGGCTGCGGGCCGTCGCTGCACACGAGCACCTCCACGTTCGGATAATCGCCCGCCAGTACCGACGGGAGCGTCCGCTCGATCAGCGCCTCCGTCGAGCCGTACGTGGGGATTCGCACCGTCACGAGCGGCAGCTCGTTCAGCTCCGGTCGTTGCGCGGCCTCGAAGGCCGCCCGGTCGACGTCGGCCTGCACTGCGTCGACGAGCGCCTTGGCCCAGCAGGCGTGCTCGTCGATCGCGACGGGGTCGTCGGCCAGCCGCGGAGCGTCCGCCCCGAGCCGCGCGACCAGCTCCTCGGCGCCGGCGACCGGCGCCGCGCCGGCGGGTGTGTCGACCGTGCCTTGCAGCAAACCCACGTTCGCAAACTCGCGACCCTCGGACACGTACTCGCACGCGAGAGCGACGATCGTCTGCATCGTCCCGGCGTCGACGTCCGCGTCGCGTCCGTCGAGGAACAGCGCCACGGGGCGCTCGGGCGGGACGGCCGCGATGTAGGTGCTGAGCACCGGCACCCAGTCCAGCGGGCGCCCCCAGCTGTCCGGGGCGAAGAGCAGCGCGTCGGCCGTGCCTGGTTTGGCGGCGCCGGTCGCCCGAGGCGCGGGCACGCGCACGGCGGGCCGGAGATCCCAGGCGCCGCTCGCGTCGCTGACGATGCCGTGCCCGCAGCTCTGACAGGCACCACGCGAGCGGACCTCGGCCCGGCAGGCTGGGCAGCGCACGGCCTCCCAGACGCCCCCCGCCACGTCGTCGGCAAGCACCAAGGCCTCGCGCGGCTCGACGCGCTCGATCGCGTAGCCCTTGCGCTGACAAGGCCCGAATCGAGCCGCTTCGAACAGCTCGAGCCACTCGCCGCGGCGCTGTGCGAATTCGGTGGCCGCGTCCGGCGCGAAGTCGGGAACGACGTCGGCGATCACCGCCAGCGTCGAAAGCAGTCCGTTCGTCATCGTCAGCTCCCGCGCCTGGAAGCCGGCGGGCCCGGCGCAGAAGCGCTCGATCTCGACCCCGGTCGGCAGGCCGTGCTCGTCGTGCTCGTTCAGCCAGTCCGGTACCGGCATGCCGCGCTCGGTGAACATGCCTCTGAGCATCACGTCGATCCATGCTCCCTCCTCTGACGGGCAGGCGAGCAGCACGCGGCGGGCGGCGACGCGGGCGAGCTCGACGACGAAGCTCTCTCTGTCCTGGGGCGGGACGTGCTCGAGCACGTCGAGGCAGACCACGGTGTCGAACGCCGCGTCGCCGAATGGGAGCGGCCCCGGCTCGGTTCGGAATGCCACCATCCCGGACGCGACCGGCGCCGGGAACGAGATGTCTACTCCGGCGAACGACGCGTCAGGCAGCGCCGTCGACAGGCCGTGCGGACCGCAGCCGACGTCCAGCACGCTCTCGCGCAGGTTCCCGGCCGAGTCGACGCCGAGCTCGGCGCGCACAAAGGCGTAGCGCGTGAGCCAGTTCAGCATCGGTCGCCGAGCGTAGCCTCCAGCAGCCCCACCATGCGAGCGGTCTGCCGCGGGCCAAGCGTGTTGGCCATCGGCAGCGACAGCGCGCGTGCGGCGAGCGCCTCGGTCACCTCGAGGCTGCCGGCGACGGGCGCCGACGCAAACGCCGGGTGGCGGTGCAGGGGCGGGTCAAAGCAGGTCCGGACCTCGATCGCCCGCGCCGCCGCGAGCTCCTGAGCGCGCTGCCTGGCGCGGCCATCCGGCACCAGGAGTTGGAAGATCTGCCACGTCGAGCCGTCGGCTCCCCACTGGTACTGAATCGGCAGGTGCGCGACGCTCTCGCGCAGCCGCTCCGCGGTCGCCCGCCGACGCCCGAGCGCGTCCTCGAATCGGTCGAGCATCGCCAGCCCCGTGGCCGCGTGCAGCTCTGACATCTTCGCGTTCAGGCCCGGGACCGCCGTCGCCCGGGTGTCTGGATCAAGTCCGAAGTTGATCAAGCGACCGAGCCGCTCGGCCAGCTCCGGATCGGAAGTGAAGATCGCCCCGCCCTCTCCGATCGCGAACGGCTTGGTCGCGTGGAAGGAGAAGATCTCGGTGTCACCCTGGCTCCCGAGCGGCCGCCCGAATTCGTCGAGCGCCCCGAAGCCGGCCGCCGAGTCGAGGAGCAACGGCAGGTGGCGACGCCCGCATACCTCTCGCCATGCGGCGCGAACCGATGACGGAGCGGCGGTTCCGAATGTCGAGCAGCCCATCACTCCCGCGATCGCGCCCTCGTGACGCTCGATCGCCTGCTCGAGCGCCGCCGGGTCGAGCTGCCACGAGTCGGCTTGCACGTCGACGAACAGCGGCTCGTAGCCGGCCCAGCGGATCGCGCACGCCGTGGCAGTGAACGTAAACGAGGGCACGGCGATCAGTTTTCGTGCGCCGGCAGCCGGGCCGCAGACCTCGTGCAGCGCCGCGATCAGTCCGAGCGTGCAGTTCGCCACCGGCACGCACCAGGCCTCGCCGCCGACATACTCAGCCAGCCGCCGCGCCAGCCGTTGGTGGCAGGGGCCACCGTTAGAGTAGAAGCGAGCGTCCTCGGCCAGCGCGTAGTAGCGAGCCACCTCGTCGAGCGACGGAAGCTCCGGGCGCAGGTAGCGGATCGGCTCGCGATCGGAGAAGTCAGGATGGGCCCGCTTCGCCAGGTCGGAGGCCGATGTCCCCGCCGCATCGGGTCGCACGCCGCGCGCAGGCGTCTTCATCGCACGACGCAATGTCGGCTCGAGGGCATGGCCAGATGATCGGCCCGGCCCGACCTTCCTTGAGCTGTCGGCGGGGTGTCAGTCGGCGTCGGCGACGATCGAGCCGACGCGCTCGCCCAGAGCCGGGTCGCGCCTGTAGACGTACGCTCCCCACAGCAGTGCGGCGACGAGCACGCCGAGCGCGATCCAGGGGTAGATGTTGAACGGCGCGGGCCGGTCGGGCTTGACCAGCTCGTACAGCGGATAGCCGATCGCGGCATCGCGATCCCCGCGGCCACGACGGTCAGCGGCGCCGCCACCCCGGCCGCCGCGACGACGCCGGCGAAGCCGAAGAAGAAGCTCATCGCGGGCGCGATGTTGGCGGGCGTCGCCGCGGCGATGTCGACGTCGCTGAGCACCCCGCGGGCCAGGCGCGCCGGCGCCGGCCGGGCTGTTTGCGGGGACGCAATCGCTTGTGTCGAGACCTTGGCCTCCTCGCCTCGTCGAGAGCACCAAGCGACTCGATCCGAGGCGCCCCTCAAGCGGACCCGCGTCCCGCCGATCTATCAGATAGTCGATGAGCTACACCGATGCCGTAAGCCGGGTCAGCCAGATCCAGGCCCAGATCGCCTCCCTCCAGACCGCCTTCGATCCATCCGTCGCCGGCAGCAACGCGACCGGCACCACGACGACGGGCACCGGGTCTTCCACCTCCGCGAGCTTCGCCGCCGCGCTGGCCCAGGCCCAGGGGACCTCGGGCGTGGTCGGGGCGGCCGGGGATGTCCCGAGCATCGCCGGCGTCGGCACCACCGCTACCTCGACTACCGGCGGGGCGGCGCTGCCGGCGAGCGCACAGACCATGCTCACCGCCGATCAGCAGCAGTTCGCCTCCCGCCTCGCTGCGGACACCGGGCTTGACCCGAGCGTCGTCTCCGCCTGGTTGCTGGCCGAGGAGTCAGGCGGCGCCGCGCAGTCGCGCCAGGCGCAGAACAACAACGACTGGCTCAACGTCGGCTACACCGACAGCGGGACGTTTGGCTCCTCCGATTCGGTTTGGAGCGACCCGACCACGGCCGCCGATGCCACCGCCGGATGGCTCAAGGGCCAGAACACGATCCCGGGCTACGGCACGGCCAGCTCGGCCATCCAGAGCATCCTGACCACCGCAGGTCAGTCGCCGGCGGCGCAGATTGCCGCGCTGCAGGGCTCGGGCTGGGCCTCGAGCGGCTACCCCGACCTGCCTTCTCTGTACCAGCAAGTCGCCGGCTGATTACTGGACGAGCGCGATCACCGGCGCGCTCCGCTGCGCCGGCGCGAAGTACCGGGCGCAGTCCTCGGCAACCACGGGCCGCCCAACGTGGAATCCCTGGGCGTAGTCGCACCCGAGCCGCGCCAGCACCTGTCTGACGTTCTCGGTCTCGACTCCCTCCGCCGTCACGCGCAGGCCGAGGTTGCGGCCGAGGTCGATGATCGAGTGCACGAGCACGGCGTCCTGGCGGTCGATCTCCATCCGCGTCACGAACGAACGGTCGATCTTGATCTCGTCCACCGGCAGCTGCTGGAGCTGCGACAGCGACGAGTACCCGGTCCCGAAGTCGTCGATCGCGATCATCACGCCCATCGCGCGCAGCTCGTCGAGCGCCGCCCGGGCTCGGGGCAGGTCGGCGACGATGCGGCTTTCGGTGATCTCGAGCTGCAGCGCCGATGCATGCAGGTCTAGGCGCGCCAGCAGGGCCCTGATGACCACCGGGAGGTCGTGGTCGAGCAGGCTGCGGGTCGATACATTCACCGACACCGTCACCTCGAGCCCGACTCGGCGCCACCGCCGGCACTGCTCCAGCGAGGCCTCGAGCACCCGCTCGGTCAGCGGCCTGATGATCCCGGTCTGCTCGGCCAGCGGGATGAACCCATCCGGGCCGATGCAGCCGAGCTGAGGATGGTTCCAACGCACCAGCGCCTCCAGGGCCAGCGTCCCGCCGCCCTGCAGCGGCACCTTCGGCTGGTAATGGATGACCAACTCCCCGCGTTCGATCCCGCGGCGCAGCTGCGCCGCCAGCGCAAGCCGGTCGATGCTGTACTCGTCGTCCTCCTTCGCGTAGGTCGCGAAGCCGGCGTCCGAGCCCTTGGCGCAGTACAGCGCGACGTCGGCGTGGCGCATCAGCTCGGGTGCGCTACGGCCGTGCGCGGGGAAGCAGGCGATGCCGATGCTCGCGCGGATGTGGAGCGCCACCGAGTCGACCTCGAGCGGGTGATCAAGCGCGGCGAGCAGCCGCTCGGCAACCTCCTCGGCCAGCGCCTCGGTCCCGTGCACGAGGACCGCGAACTCATCGCCGCCGATCCTCGCCAGCACCGTCTCCTTCCCCCCGGACCGAGCGCCGTCCCCGGCGGCTTGGCGGAGCCGCCGCGCGACCCGCTGGATCACCAGGTCGCCGAGCTCGTGCCCGAGCGTGTCGTTGATCGACTTGAAGTCGTCGATGTCGAGCAGCATCACCGCCAGCGGATGCGGCCCGGACGCCGCACCGTCCAGCGCCTCCTGGAGCGACTCGGACAACGAAGAGCGATTCGGGAGGCCGGTGAGCGCGTCGTGGTGGGCGCGGTGGCTTGAGATGGACGCCTGGCGGCCGCCGAAGTACACCGCGAGCATGGGCACGAAGCAGACCGGCACGAGCGCCACGCTGACGTCCGCCGAGGCCAGCAGCGCCGGCGCGAACGCGAGCACGCAACCCGCGGTCCACCCCTGGAAGGCCAGATCGTCGCGCAGGTAGCCCACGATCGGCAGACCCGCGAGGAGCGCGCCTGCAGCGCACGCGAGCGCGTGGTTGGTGGCGAAGAACGCGGTGCCGGCCGCGAGCACGATCGGCAGCTCGCCGCCGGAGATGGTGCCCAGAGGAAGATCGCCCGCGAGCCGCAGGACGACGGCGGCGGCCACCATCGTGAGCACGTATTGCGCGGCGTTGAACAGGGTCTTGAGCGGGGACACGCGGCCGGCCAGGTCGGCGATCACCGAGCTCGCCACGTAGACCAGCACCGCCGGACCGAGGCCGAAGCGCAGCAGGATGGCGAATGCGAACGCCGCCGAGATCGTGACCCGGGTGAGCCCCCGGCGCCGCGGCACCGGGATGGGCAGAAGCTCGCCGGCGAGCACGAACGCGGACAGGACGACGAACAGAGCCGGATCGCCGACGCGCCATTCCCGTACCCACGGCAACGCCACCAGCGACGCTGCCGCGGCGGCGGCGACGAGCGCGACGTACACGATGAAGTTGCGAGACGTCGGGGCCTTGCCCGAGCTCGAGCGCAGGGCGTCGGCGATGAAGTGCAGGCGGGTGGTCAAGCGATCTTGTGGCCGGCGGCGTGCGCCACGGGGACGGGCTTGTCCTGTGTGCGCGCAGATTTGCCCGACGCACGGGCAGAGGAGACGGACGAGATGTGTGCGGGAGCCGCCCCGAACCCACGCTTGGTCCAGGCCAGCGCGGGCGATCCCGACCCGAGTGCGAAAGTCAGCGCTACCGCTAACGCCGCAAGAACCGAACCTGCCCGCCGCCTCCCGAGACGGTAGACAAACCCACGCATTCGCTACCTCACCTTTGGTGTCGTGCGCCCATGGCGACACAAACCTTTGCCGTCTTGCCTCGTGATCGGCACGCGGGCCGGAACGTTTAATCGAACATTCGTCCAGGCCCAAGGAAAAGTCTCAACCGCTCGGAAACCGACCCATCTTTCAGAAGAGCGGCTCCTGGCCGGGCAGCTCGATGCCCTCCCGCCCGCGGCCGAGTCCGCGACCGAGCGCGCCGGCCACGTCACGGGCGATCGCCCCCTCCGAGCGCGAGGCGACGATCGGCTCCTCGATCCCCTCGACGTATACGAGCGTCCGCCGGCCGTCGCCCCGGTCGGTGCCCTCGAGCGGCACGAGCGCGAACACGCGGTCGGCGCGAACGAACTTGCCGTAGCCGAGGGGCACCAGCGCCGGGAGCTGACGAGCCATGCCCGCTGAATTCTTCTACGCTCCGCGGCGTGCGCGCCACCGACCGCACCTTCCCGCTCGGCGGCAACCTCGACGTCTTCCGGCTCGGGTTCGGCGCGATGCGCATCACCGGGCCCGGGATTTGGAGCGAGCCTCGCGACCCCGCCGGCGCGCGGCAGCTGCTCCGCCACGTCGTCGACCGCGACGTCAACCTGATCGACACCGCCGACTCCTACGGCCCCGAGGTCTCGGAGAACCTGATCGCCGAGGCGCTGCGTCCGTACCCCGACGGGCTGGTGATCGCGACCAAGGGCGGGTTCGAGCGCCCCGGCCCGGGCCGCTGGGAGCCCAACGGCCGCCCGGACCGCCTCAAGCGGTGCTGCGAGGCGTCGCTGCGACGGCTGAAGCTCGAGCGGATTGACCTCTACCAGCTGCACACCGTCGATCCGAAGGTGCCGATCGAGGACTCGGTGGCGGCATTGGCCGAGCTCCAGGAGGAGGGGAAGATCCGGCACGTCGGCCTCTCCAACGTGACGGTCGAGGAGATCGAGCGGGCCCAGCAGATCGTCGAGGTCGTCTCGGTCCAGAACCACTACAACGTCTCGGACCGCGCCTCGGAAGACGTCTTGCGCTTCTGCGAGGAGGCGCAGCTCGCCTTCCTGCCCTACTTCCCGCTCGCCACCGGCGACCTGGCCAGCCCCGGCGGCGTCCTGGCGGAGATCGCCTCCGACCACGGCGCCACATCCGCCCAGGTTGCCCTGGCCTGGCTGCTCCAGCACTCGGCGGTCACCCTGCCGATCCCGGGGACGAGCTCGATCGCCCATTTCGACGAGAACCGCGACGCCGCCGAGCTCGAGCTCGAGGACGACGAGCTAGAAGCCCTCGACGAGCTCGCGGCAGCTTCCTGATGCCCTGACGCCGGCGCGGGCGCGGGCGCCAGGACAGTACTACTCCCCGAGGATCAGAGCGAGCCGGCGCTCGAGCGCGCCGGCCAGCTGCTCGCGCACCGGGCCCTGCTCGAAGCGCTCGACCAGCGCCGCGAGGAAACCCTCGATCACGAGCCGACGCGCCACCTCCAGCCTGAGCCCCCGCGAGCGCAGGTAGAAGAGCTGCTCGGGATCCACCTGCGCCACCGCGGCGGCGTGGGTGCACCGCACGTCGTTGGCCTGGATCTCTAGCCCCGGGATCGCGTCGGCGTGCGCGCGCTTGGACAGGAGCAGGTTGCGCGACTCCTGGAAGGCGTCGGTCTTCTGCGCGCCGGGGTCGACGATGATGTTGCCCTTCCAGACCGCCGTGGAGCGGCCCTGCAGCACCCCGCGGAAGGCGAGATCGGAGGTCGTGTTCGGCGCCGCGTGCTCCTGGGTGGTGTCGAAGTCGATGTGCTGACGGGCGTGGCTGGCGTACGCGCCGGTGACCCGCGCCTCCGACCCCTCGCCGCCCAGCCGCGTCTCCATCCGCACATGCCCACCGCGGCTGCCGAAGCCGAGCGCCACCCAGTCGAGCGAGGCGTCCCGTCCCACCTCGGCGCGCTGGGCGCCGAAGATCCAGCTCTTCTCCGACAGGCCCTGGCCGCACACGTAACGCAGGCGCGCGTTCTGCCCGACGATCAGCTCGGTGACGACGTTGGCCACGCCCTCGAGCTCCTCGTCGGCCGACAGGTACTGCTCCCACACCTCGGCCTGGGCGCCCTCGTCGAGCACGACCAGCGTGCGCTGATTGAGCAGCGTGCCGGCCTGCGCCTGGACGGTGGACAGCGAGATCGGAGCCTCCAGAACCACGCCGCGCGGGACATAGACGAACGTGCCCTGCCTGAAGCCGGCGTCGTTGAGGGCGACGAACACGTCGTCGCCGGAGCCGATCAGCGACCCCAGATGGCGGCGCACGAGCTCGCCGCGCTCCTCGGCCGCGCGCTCGAGCGGCGCCACGATCACCCCATCGGGCAGTTCGCCGGATGCCACGGCTTCAGGCGCCCAAAGCTCCGACGCCGCCGGCGCCACCGGGTCATCCGCCGTGACCGGCCGGTAGGCGGCCAGGTTCAGCTCGGAGATGTCCGTGAACTCCCAGCCCGGGCGGCCCTTGAACTGCGGAAGCTCGAGGCCCGCGGGCAGCCCACCCGCCGTCGGTCCACCGGCCCCCGCCGGCACTGCCCTAGCCAATCGAGCCCTCCATCTGCAGCTCGATCAGCCGGTTCATCTCGACCGCGTACTCCATCGGGAGCTCCTTGGTGATCGGCTCGATGAACCCGTTGACGATCAGCTTGGAGGCCTCGTCCTCGGGAATGCCGTGCGACATCAGGTAGAAGAGCTGGTCCTCGCCGACCTTGGAGACGGTCGCCTCGTGGCCGACGTTGACGTCGTCCTCGCTGATCCGGATCGTCGGGTAGGTATCGCTTCGTGAGTGCTCGTCGAGCAGCAGCGCGTCGCACACGACCTTGGAGCGCGCGCCGTGAGCGCCCTTGGCGATCTCGAGCAGACCGCGGTAGGAGCCCCGCCCACCGTCCTTGGAGATCGACTTGGCGAAAATGTTCGACGTCGTGTTGGGCGCGGCGTGGATGATCTTCCCGCCGGCGTCCTGGTGCTGGCCCTTGCCGGCGAAGGCGATCGACAGGATCTCGCCGTGGGCGCGCTCGCCGAGCAGGTACACGCTCGGGTACTTCATGGTCAGGCGCGAGCCCAGGTTGCAGTCGACCCACTCGACGGTGGCGTCCTCGTGCGCCACCGCGCGCTTGGTGACCAGGTTGAACACGTTGGTCGACCAGTTCTGGACGGTCGTGTAGCGGATCCGCGCGCCCGGCTTGGCGATCAGCTCGACCACTGCCGAGTGGAGGCTGTTGCTGCTGTATGTCGGAGCGGTGCACCCCTCGACGTAGTGCACGTAGGAGCCAGGCTCGGCGATGATCAGCGTCCGCTCGAACTGGCCCATGTTCTCGGTGTTGATCCGGAAATAGGCCTGGAGCGGCATCTCGACGTGGACGCCCTCGGGCACGTACACGAACGACCCGCCGGACCAGACGGCGCTGTTGAGCGCCGCCAGCTTGTTGTCGTTGGGCGGGATCACGGTGGCGAAGTGCTCGCGCACGAGGTCCTCGTGCTCGCGCAGGCCCGAGTCCATGTCGACGAAGATCACGCCCTGCTTCTCGAGGTCCTCGCGCACCTGGTGGTAGACGACCTCGGACTCGTACTGGGCGCCGACGCCGGCCAGGAACTTGCGCTCGGCCTCGGGGATCCCGAGCCGGTCGAACGTGCGCTTGACGTCCTCGGGCACGTCGTCCCAAGAGCGGCCCGGCTTCTCGGAGGCACGCACGAAGTAGTGGATGTCGTCGTAGTCCACCTCTTGGAGCAGTGGCGAGCCCCAGGTCGGCTGCGGCCGCGACAGGAAGTGCTCGAGCGCCTTCAGCCGGAAGTCGCGCATCCACTGCGGCTCTGACTTGAACTCCGAAATCTTTTCGACGATCTCGCGATTCAGACCCTTGGGCGCCTTGTAGAGGTAGTTCTCGGCGTCGTGGAAGCCGTAGCGCTCCTCGTAGTCGGCGTTGATCGCCGCCAGCGCCGCGTTCTCCGTGAGGGTCTTGGTTTCAGGTGTGGCCGCCACTACTCCACCTCCAGCTTGATCGTCTCGTCCTCGATGATCACCGGGAAGGTGTCCACCGGAACGTATGCGGGCAAAGTCTTCGGCTTGCCGGTCTTCAGATCGAACAGCGACCCGTGCCGCGGGCACTCGACCGTGCAGTTGTCCGGATCGAACTCGCCCTCGGCGAGCGGTCCGTTGTCGTGCGAGCAGCGATCCTCGATCGCGTACAGGCTGCCCCCGCAGTTGAACACGCCGATCTCGAGGTCCTCCCATTCGACCAGGCGCATCTCGCCCGGTCCGAGCTCAGCTACGGGGCAAACGTCAATCATCTCCGGCACGCCTTAAATCCTAGCGTGCCGATAGGAATTTGCTAGGCGGCGCTGCTCTCCGGCTCCCAGCCCGCGGCGTGCCCGAGCGACGCGCCCTTGAGCACCTTGAGCGAGAGCAGGGCGCACTTCATTCGCGTGGCCGAGATGTCGATCCCGAGCAGCTGGAGCACAAACGACCGGTCCAGCGCCAGCAGCTCGTCCACCCGCATCCCCTTGACCTCGTCCGAGGCCATCGACGCCGCCGCCTGCGAGATCGCGCACCCGTGTCCCGAGAACCGCACCTCCTCGATCCGCCCCTCGCCGTCCAGCGCCAGCTGCACCCGCAGCTCATCGCCGCACAGCGGATTCAGATCGTTGAACTCCAGGTCCGGACCCTCGATCTCCGCCTCCGGCGGGCTCCAGTTGTGGGGGTGCTTGTAGTGGTCGAGGATGTTCTCGCGGTACAGCTCATCCATTGCTCATGAAGCGTAGCGGCCGCGCCCTGCTCAGCCCGCAGCAAGCGCCCGGGGAAGCAGCGCGTCGAGCGCCACGTCATAGTCGAGCCGATCCCCGGCGGACAACGGCCGGCACGTGTCTGCGTCGACGACCACACCGCGCGCCCGGTGCTGCTCGGCCAGCCCCCCGCTCGCCACCGACACTCCCGCCACCGACACTCCCGCCACCGACACTCCCAGCAGCGCCTCGCACCCCGGCGCCACCGGGATCGCCCGTCCGTCCGGCCGACGGAACCTCACCGCCCCACGGCCCGATCGCTCGACCCGGAACCCGCCCTCGTGCACCAGGCGATGGTGATACGAGCACAGCTGCACCAGGTTCTCCAGCGTCGTCGGCCCACCCCTCGCCCAGTGCTGGATGTGATGCGCGTGCAGAAACCTCCGGTGCGTACACCCCGGAAATCGGCAGCCGTCGTCCCGGCTTCGCAGCACGCGCCGCAGCGCCGGCGGAATCGTTCGCGTTCGCCGGCCGACCGTCAGCGGGCAGCCATCCCGCTCGACGATCCGGACCACGGCCGCGTCGCACCCCAGCCGGCGCGCCGTCTCCGGTGCAATGGTCGGGCCGTCGGTGAGCTCCGAGCGCTCGACCACCTCGTCCGAGGTCAGCGTCGCGGCGTCAACGTGGACCACGAGCTCGGGCACCGCGCCGCTCGTCGCGCCGCCGGCCTCCGCACCCACAAGCGCGGTCCTGGCCAGCGCCACCAGTGCGTCGCACCGGCGCGCAGCAGCCGGCGATGACACGAACTCGTCTCCCTCCGCGCGCGGTTCCGCGAACGCGCTGAGCGCGTTCACCAGCAGCGCTCCGTCATCCGCCGGCAGGCGTCCTTCCAGGCGAAGCGAACCGTCCTCGTTCCAGCTCCACGTCAGATAACGGAGGTCCTGCTGGCGCTGGGCCGCGCCGAGCGTCGCCGACAAGGCGCTCGAATAGCAGCAAATGAGCTTCTCGAGCTGCGCGCCGGTCGCGTGCCGCGCGATCTCGACGAGGCCCGCCTCCGTCTCCGGCGTCGCCGCGCGGGTGAGCGCCCGGACCTTGCAGTACGACAGCTCGCCGCGCGAGAACGCCTCCCGCACCACCGGCAGCTCCTCCAATCGGTGCGCAACCCGAACCTTCTCCCGCGCCACCCCGAGGGCAATCGAGCACCTCCACGACAACCAGTGCGCACACGACCGCACGCCCCACTCCGCCCACCCGCCGCGCGAATCGAATTCTGCGACGAGCAGCAGCCAGCGGCACGTGGCGACGGCGATGTGCGCGGCCAGCTCACAGATCTCCCGCTCGAGGTCGGCGAGCGATGCCGGCTTTTCCGGTGCCTCCATCGGGAAGGAGTCAGGCGAACACATGTTCGATAGACTACGCCTGCGCTCGGACGGAAAAGGTGTAGGCGGACGGAAGGGTTGCCAATGGCCGCGGAGGCGTCGGTGGGCCCCAGGGCCGCCGTGCAACAACGCCCCGCGTCACCGGAACGTGCAACCTAACGGTTGCGTTCCCGCGGGAACGTTTCTGAGCGCGGCGCTCGCCACCGCGCAACGCTAATCGGCGTGGTTAGCGAAGCCGTTTGAGGCCGGGGCGAGGAGTGACCACGATCAAGACTCCCGCACGCGAGGCCGAGTCCACCCGTCGTCGTCGACTTCTGGGCGGCGTGGTGCCCGCCCTGCCGCGTGATGGACCCGATCGTCGCCGGCCTCGCCGCCGAGCGCCCCGACGTACGGTTCACCAAGCTCGACGTAACCAGAAGACGGCCGCCGAGTACGCGGTGCTGTCGATGCCGACGCCGCTCGTCTTTCGGCACGGTCAAGAGTGCTCCGGCTCGTAGGCGCGCGTCCGAGGCACCGGCTGATCGCGCCGGCCGCGCTCGATCCCGCCGCGCTCGATCCCGCCGCGCTCGATCCCGCCGCGCTCGATCCCGCCGCGCTCGATCCCGCCGCGCTCGATCCCGCCGCGCTCGATCCCGCCCCGCGTTACCGAGTCGCGCTCGTCCACGGCGGCAACCTCTCGCTGGTCGGCGCGCTGCTCGTGGAAGAGCTCGCCGCGTTCTTCGCCGACGCGCAGCGCCCGCCCAGCTGACGGAGGGGTTGGGGCGCGGTGGCGTCAGCCAAGCGCCGCGAGCAGGGCGCCACCGTGCGGGGTCCCCAGCCCGGTGCACGGATCCCAACCCGCCGCCGCCGTGTAGGCGCCGTTGGTGCCCTGGGTGATGTCGCGAAAGCCAGCGGAAGACAAGGAGCTTTGGTACAGCCGCGGCTGGAAGAACCCGACCGGCTGACCGAGCGACTGGTTGATCAGGGCGATAAGCCCGGCCCATAGGGGCGCCACCGCGCTCGTGCCACCGACCGTCTCCCGGGCGCCGTCAACCAACACCCCGTAGCCGGTCTGTGGATCGGCGTTGCCAGCCACGTCGGGCACACCGCGCCCCGGCTTCCCCGTATCCGCGTTGGTGGGCATCGATAACCCCGCCTGGTAGGACGGCACGGCGAATTCGACGCTGATGCCACCGCCCCCGGCGCCGTCGCTCGGCATGTCGTTCCACACCACCTCGCTCTCCACCTGACCGTTCGAGATCTGCAGTGAAGTGCCGCCACAACCGAGCGCGTACGGCGCTGAAGCGGGAAAGTCGACGTGCTGCTTTCCGTCGGTGACGCCGTCAGTCGACCCGTTGTCCCCCGCAGCCACGGTCACCGTGATCCCGACCGCCGCCCCCTCGGTCAACACCTGCTCCATCTGCGTCCTGGCCTGCTGCGTCCAGGAATCCTCGGGTCCGCCCCAGCTGATCGAGATGACGCTCGGCTTGTTGGTCTCGTCGTGCACGGCGGTCGAGACCGCGTCGATGAAGCCCTGGTCGGTGTTGGTCGAGAAGTAGACGGCGAACTTCGCACCCGGCGCCACCGCGCCGGCGACCTCGATGTCGAGCATCACCTCGCCGTCGGCGTTCTGATCGACGCCGGGGGAGTTCGTGCCTCCGTCGACGCTCACCGCAACCACGCTCGGCGGCGTCAGCCCGAGGCCGTCGAAGTACCCGGACAGGTCGCTCTCGCTGTAACCGCCACCGAGTTCGATGATGCCCACGGTCTCGCCCGCCCCGGTCGTGCCCGTGGGGAAGCTGTACGCCGCGGCCACCTGAAGCGGCGTGTAGGACGTCGCCGCGGCCGCGGGATCCGCGGCGCGCAGGTGCGGCGTCGCCTGGGGCCGCTCGTCGATCCCGAACACGCCCGTGATCACCCCGCCCAGCTCGCTCGGGATCGTCAGCGGCCCCTGCCGTCCGCGGTACGGACCGAAGCTCGGGTGCTCGAACAGCTGCAGCGACTGAACGCCAAACGCTCGCGCCACCGCGTCGACCGTGCCTCGCAACTTCACCGCCCGTCGGCCACGATCGACCTCGCTGACCTCGAGCCCGTACCGGCTGGCAAACGCTCGCACCGCAGCGACGTCCTCGTCACGAGCTCCGTACGAGCGAGCCAGCTCCGAGCGCGACATCGTGCGCCGCTCGGCGGGAGGACGAGCCGCCTCCTGGTCAACCCAGTCGAGCGGCTCCGAGGGCCGGAGGTAGACGGTGACCTCGATCGGCTTGGCCCGATCGACCTCGCCGACGACAGGATGCCCGGACACCGAGGCCCGTTCGCTACCCGGAATAACGACACGATCTTCTGCTGCGATGACGTCAAGGTTCCCACCCGCGCCAGCGGATGTCCAGCAGCAGGGCGCCAGGTGTCGAGGCTCAGCCGAGCTCGTCGGCCAGGGCGACCAGCGCCCGCTCCACCTCGGCGCGCCCGACGTCCAGATGCGTGACCGCCCGCACCCGGTGCGCGTCGAACGCCTGCAGCTCCACCCGATCGGCAAGCCGCCGCACCAACCCCGGCGCATCGTCAACCGAGAAGATCACGATGTTGGTCTCGACATCGCGCGGATCCAGACGTACGCCGGGCAACTCGGCCAGCCCCCGAGCCAGCACTTGCGCATTGGCGTGGTCCTCGGCGAGGCGCTCGACGTGGTGATCGAGCGCATAGAGGCAGCCGGCAGCCACGATGCCGGACTGCCGGAAGGCCCCGCCGAGCATCTGCTTCCACCGCCACGCCTCGTCGATCAGCTCGCGCGATCCGCATAACACCGCTCCGACCGGCGCGCCCAGTCCCTTGGTGAAGTCGAGCCAAGCGGTGTCGAACCCACCGGCAAACGACGAGGCCGACACGCCCGACGCGACCACCGCATTCATCAGCCGCGCTCCGTCCAGATGCGTCCGCAGCCCGTACCGCGCCGCGACCTCGAACACCTCGCGCACGACGGACAGCGGCCACACGCGGCCTCCACCCAGATTCGAAGTCTGCTCGACCGACACCACCCGCGACCGCGGCATGTAGCGGTTGCCTGCCGGCCGCACCGCCGCCTCCAGCCGCGCACCCGTGAACACGCCACGGTCGCCGTCCAAGACCCGAACCATCAGCCCGGCCAGCTGCGCCGGGCCACCCGCTTCGGAGTTCACCGGGTGCGCGGTGCGGTCGCAGATCAGCTCATCGCCGCCGGGACGGGCGTGCAGCCGCAGCGCGATCTCATTGCACATCGTCCCGCTGGGCAGGAACACCGCCGCCGGGAATCCGAGCAGCTCCGCCACCCGCTCCTCCAATGCGCAAGTCGTCGGATCGAGCCGCCGCTGCTCATCCCCGACCTCGGCGGCCGCGATCGCGGCCCGCATCCCCTCAGAGGGCCGGGTCTGCGTGTCGCTGTAGAGGTTGATCGGCGGCAAGTCCGCGGCAGCCTAACGGCCTACCGGCCTACCGGCGCCGCCGATCCGGTCGCCGGCGAGCCCGGCGCGGGCGAGCCCGGCGCGGGCGGGCCCGGCGTGGGTGAGTCCGAAGCCTGAGCGTCACCGCCAGCGGTCCGATGCGCACCGGGCCGTCCGCCAGCCAGGGCAGGAGCGCCGCGAACACGATCAGGAGCGCGCCGACCACGATCGACGTTCCGAACCCGAAGGCCGCGCTGCCGCGCCCCGTACCCCGCAGCAGACCCCCACGCGCCGAGCGCGACCAGCGCCACCCCGACCAGGAAGATGACCGCACAACTCCACCGAAGCCCGACGGGCGCAGGATCGCTATCGGCCGCCGGCCCCCTGAACCCCGGCCGCCCGAACGGCGGCCGCGTCACCGGCGGCACGGGTGGCTCCCCGAGCGGACGATGAGCGCGCCGACTTGGCCGGCCTCGTGCGGGCCTGTGGGCTGCCATGAGTACTGCTCTGCGCTCGGAGTTTCCGGTCCACGATCTTTGTGATGGTTCGCACAATACTCGCGGGCGAGCTCAGAAATCCGAGCAAATGCTGCGAAAACCCGACGAACAAAGGTTTGGGTTTGGTTACGCCGCTCAGTCGAGCTGGAGCGTGGCGCGCACCTGGCCGAGGCCCTCGATCAGGCGATCGATGTCGGCCGACGAGTTGTGCACCGCGAACGACGCGCGCGTGGTGGCCAGCACGCCGAGCTTGCGCATCAGCGGCTGGGCACAGTGGTGCCCCGCGCGTACGCACACTCCCACGCCGCCGAGGATGTCGGCGACGTCGTGCGGATGCGCCCCGTCCAACGTAAACGACACCAACGCGCCGCGATCCGAAGCGGACAACGGCCCCTGCACCGTCACGCCCGGGACCTCCGACGACGACGAGAGACGCTCCAGCAACTCACCCACCAACGCCTGCTCGTGCGTATGGATCCGCTCCATCCCGATCGCCCGAATCCAGTCGACGGCCGCGCCCAAGCCGATCGCCTCGGCGATCTGGGAGGTCCCGGCCTCGAACTTCCACGGCAGATCCATCCAGGTCGACTCGTTGGCCGCCACCGTGCGGATCATGTGGCCGCCACCGATGAACGGGGGCATCGCCTCGAGCAGCTCGCGCCGCCCGTGCAAGACGCCGATCCCGGTAGGGCCGTACGCCTTGTGACCCGTCCAGGCGTAGAAATCGACGTCCAGATCCGGCAGCCACACCGGCAGCTGCGGCACCGCCTGGGCCCCGTCGACCAGCACCACGGCTCCGGCCTCGTGCGCGCGGCGAGCAATCGAAGCCACGGGGTTCACCGTGCCCAGAACGTTCGAGACATGGACGACCGCAACCAACTTCGGACCCCGCTCCAGCAAAGAATCGAGCGCGTCGAGGTCCAAATAACCATCCGAAGACACGGGCACATAAGCCAGCTCGGCCTCGCGGTCCTGGCACAGCAGCTGCCAGGGGACGATGTTCGAGTGGTGCTCCATCTCGGTGAGCACCACCAGATCGCCGCGCTGGACGTTCTGCCGCCCCCACGAGTAGGCGACCAGGTTGATGGCGGCCGTGGCATTCGCGGTAAAGACGGTCTCCTCGGGCGTCGAACCCACCCACGACGCGATGCGCGCCCGCGCCCCCTCGAACAGCTCCGTCGCCTCGGCTGCCAGCGGGTACACGCCGCGATGGATCGACGCGCGCGAGCACGTGTAATACGACGTCATCGCGTCGATCACGGCCTGCGGCGTCTGCGATGTCGCCGAGGAGTCGAGGTACGCCACCGCCCGGCCGTCAAACAACCGCCCGAGAACCGGGAACTCGGCCGCTGCGTCGGCAACAGAGATCCCGGAGACATCAGAAACGCCCGGCACCGCGGCCATTAAGCGGCCTCTTCGATGTCGCCGGTGATCCACCCGTAGCCCTTGGCTTCGAGCGTCTCGACCAACTCCGGGCCGCCCTCCCGGACGATCCGCCCCTGGTACATCACGTGCACATGCGAAGGCTGGACCAAGTGCAGGATCCGCTGGTAGTGGGTGATGATCAGGACACCCATGTCGGGACCCGCCACCGCGTTGACGCCGTTCGCGACGACGCGCAACGCATCGATGTCCAGCCCCGAGTCGGTCTCATCCAACACGGCCATCGAGGGCTTCTGGAGCGCCAGCTGCAGGATCTCCATCCGCTTCTTCTCGCCACCCGAGAACCCCTCGTTCAGATACCGAGTCGAGAACTCGCGCGGGACGTTGGTCAGCTTCATCGCGGCCTCGACCGTCTCACGGAACTCCTTCAGCGGGATCGGCTCCGAACCACGCGCCTCGCGGTGCGCGTTCAGCACGGTCCGGAGGTACTTGGTGACGGTCACACCGGGCACCGCCACCGGATACTGGAAGGCCATGAACAGACCCATCCGGGCGCGCTCGTCGGGATCCGCATCGGTGATGTCCTCACCCATGAAAACAATCTGACCCTCGGTCACTTCGAAGCCAGGGTGGCCCATCACAGCATTCGCCAGCGTCGACTTGCCCGAGCCGTTGGGTCCCATCAGCGCGTGTATCTCGCCGCGACGGACGGCCAAATCGACACCCCGCAGGATCGGCTTCTCGCCGACCCGGACGTGAAGGTTCTTTATCTCTAGGTCTGCCATATCAAGCTTTCAATTCGGGAACCAGTGACGCCGTCTCGGCGACTTCGGTGCGACGGGAGAAGTCGACAAGCTCAGCCAGCGTGGTCGTCTGCAGCGAGCGGATGATCCCGCCCTGTACGCGCGTCCACAGCAGCTTGGTGGCGCAGCCGCGACCGGCGTCGGGCTCGTGCGAGCAGAGCACCCGCTCGGTGTGGTCGTGCACGAAGCACTCCATCGGGGCGATCGCGCCCTCGAGCGCCTGCACCACGTCAACCATTGCGATCTCCTCCGCCGGGCGCGACAGCCAGTAGCCGCCGTGCGCCCCGCGCGCGCTCATCACCAGCCCCGCCTTGCGCAGCTTCGCCACCACCTGCTCCAGATAGGCCAGCGGCAGCCCCTCCGCGTCGGCGATCGCCTTCAAGGACGTGGGGTGTTCGGGAGACTGGCGCCCGAGCTCAACCATCAGCCGCACGCCGTACTCCGCCTTGGATGAGAAGATCATGCGTTTTATATCCTACCAGGGCGGTCGGTTTAGCCCGGGCCATGACCGGCGGGCCCGCCCGGATACGCTCACTGGACGATGTCAACGCAGGCGAGCCGCCGCCGAGATGCCCCTCCGCTGGCCAGCTCGTCCGAGATCGCTGCGGTCGCCGCCACCGCACGCGAGACCGGACGGCTCGGCATCGACACCGAGTTCATGTCCGAGGGTCGCTATCGCGCGCTCCTGTGCCTGGTCCAGATCGCGGTCGACAACCCCGGCGATGACAACGACGCGGGGACGATCATCCTGATCGACCCGCTCGACCACATCGACCCCACGCCGGTCGCCCAACTGCTGGCCGACCCGGCGATCGAGGTCGTCCTCCACGCCGGCCGCCAGGACGTGGCGATCCTGCGCCGGGCCTGGTCGACCGAGATCATCAACATCTTCGATACCCAGCTGGCCGCCGGGTTCGTGGGCGGGGGCGCCCAGACGGGGTACGGCAACCTGCTCGGCACGATGCTCGGCCGACGTGTCGGCAAGACCGCGAGCTACACGCGCTGGGACGCGCGCCCGCTTACGAGCGAGCAGCTGAGCTATGCCGCGGAGGACGTCGCCCATCTGCTCGAGCTCGCCGACGAGGTGCAGCGGCGCCTGCGCGAAACCGGGCGCGAAGCCTGGGCCCGCGAGGAGTGCCGCCGCCTCGAATCCGCGACCGACGAGCGCGACCCCGACACCGCGTGGGAGCGGCTGCCCCGCATCGGGCAGCTCGACCCGAGATCCCGGGCGGTGGCGCGCGAGCTCGCCGCCTGGCGCGAGCGCACGGCCTCCGCCGAGGACCGCCCGGTCGGGTCGGTGCTGGCCGATCCCGCTCTGGTGGAGCTCGCCAAGCGCCACCCGTCGACCTTGCAGGCGCTCGAGCAGATCCGCGGCATCCACCCCTCCGGCATCAGGCGGCGCGGTCCGGCGATCCTCGAGGCGATCGCCGCGGGTATGCAGGCGCCACCGATCCCGCGCGAGGAGGCGCGCGGCCGCTCCGAGTCCGAGGATGTCCCGCTGATCGTGCTGGCCGAGGCGCTGCTGCGGGCACGCGCGCTCGACGCGGGCCTCGCCTACGAGCTGATCTCCTCGCGGGGCGAGCTCGAGCTGATCGTGGCCGCGGCCCGTCGGGGCGAGCCAGAGCCCGACGTACGTGCGCTCGAAGGCTGGCGCTCGGAGCTCGTGGGCGCCGATCTGCGCGACCTCCTGGCCGGCCGCCGCGCGATCTCGGTCGGCCCTAACCGCCGGCTCACTATTAGCTAAGGCGGCAACCGCCGAAAAATCCCATTAAGGCGCGCCGACCTCGAGCATCATCGACATCGCCGCCGCGCGGTCGAACATCGAGCTCGACAGCGCATACACGATCGGCCAGGGACGGTTGATCAGCTGGAGATCGACCTCCTGCAGGTCGCCGGCGGCGGTCGAGAAGGTCAGGCGCAGCTTGTGTCCGGGCGAGTTCGCGGCGGTCTGCGCCCCGGTGTCGCCGTGCGACAGCGACCAACCGTTCTTGCGCAGGAACCGACCCTCGTCGCGCAGGAGGATGTCGGACGACTCGTAGCGGGAGTTGCGTACGACGAAGTCGATCGCGCAGTAGGTGTTGGAGCCCTGATCGCACGTGCGCACCTGCTCCACGACGCGCGAGCCCGGCAGCAGCGGGACCGAGCCGACGGTGGGGGTGCGCTGCGCCGGGTCCCCGGCGCCGCAGCCAGCGAGCCCCGCGGCCAGCGCGAGTGCGGTGAGGAGCGCCGTGCAGACGCCTAGTCTTCGGCCGAACATGGGAAGCTGCGCAAGCGTAGCCAAGCTCCCCGCGTGGGCCCGGGCGTTGCTCGAGTCCGCGCGCGTGGCGCACCTCGGCATCGTCGACGACGGCGGGTACCCGCGCGTTCTTCCGGTCACGTTCGCACTGTCGGGCGGATCGCTCGTGACCGCCGTCGACCACAAGCGCAAGGACGTGCCCGCCGAGCGGCTGGCGCGCGTGCGCTGGCTGCGCGCCCGGCCCTGCGCCGCGCTGACCGTCGACCGCTACGACGACGACTGGTCGCGGCTGGCCTGGGTCCAGGCGGTGGGCACGGTCACGATCCGCGACGCCGTCGACGCCCCCGAGGCGATCGCCGCGCTGACCGAGCGCTACGAGCAGTACCGCGCGCACGCACCCGCCGGTCCGGTGATCGAGCTCGGGCCCGACCGCTTCGTGTGGTGGAGACCGTAGCCCGTTACGCGCTCGGGGTCGCCGCCCTGGCGCTGATTTGCGCCTCGCTCGCCCTCGCCGCGGTGGCGATCCGCCGCCGGGCCCTGCCCGACTGGACCGGCGCGCCCGCCCGCCTGGCCGAGGCCGTCATCGGCCTGGCCGTGCTGATCGGGATCCTCGAGCTGCTGGGCGCGGTCGGGCTGTTCAGGCTCGGCCCGGTGCTCGTGGCCTGCGCGCTCGCCGGCGCGGCCTCCGCGCGCTCGCTCGGACGATCAGAGCGATCATGGGCCTCGCTGCGCTCGGCGTCCGTGGGGCCGGGGGACCCCATCCTGACCCGGGTCGATGTCCTCGCCACCGTGCTCGCGGTGCTGGCTGGCGCCACCGTGGTCGCCGAGTGGGGCGCACTCAGCATCCAGTCCTACGACGTCGGCATCCGCGGCTTCGACTCGCTCTGGTACCACCTCCCTTGGGCGGCGAGCTTCGCGCAGACCGGCAACATCGTGTCGCTGCGCTTCACCGACGTCGAGTACCTGACGCCGTTCTATCCGGCGACGGCGGAGGCGCTGCACGGGCTCGGGATCGTGCTGCTCGGCCGCGACACGCTTTCGCCGGGTCTCAACCTGGTGTGGCTGGCGCTCGTGTTCCTGGCCGCCTACTGCGTCGGACGGCCCCGGGGCACCGGCGCCGCGACGATGCTGGGCGCGGCGCTGGCCATGGCCACCTCGATGATGGACTACTCGCAGGCCGGGAGCGCGGCCAACGACGTCGTCGCCGTGTTCTTCTTGCTGGCGGCGGTGGCGTTCCTGATGAACGACCGAGAAGACCCCGCGGCCCTCGTGCTCGCCGCGGTCGCGGCCGGGCTGGCGGTCGGGGTCAAGCTGACCGTTGTCGGGCCGGTGCTCGGACTGACCATCGGCGTGGTGGCGATCGCGCCGCGGGGCGACCGCCGACGCACGGCCGGCCTGTGGCTCGGGCCGCTGCTCGTGGCCGGCGGCTTCTGGTACGCGCGCAACCTGATCGCAGTCGGCAACCCGCTCCCCTGGACTAGCCTCGGGGGCCTGC